>Ga0210043_1000365_pt1 | contig 47251 bp, 63 predicted proteins | sample CryGeymet201501t_FD_183990 | JGI IMG/M metagenome (GOLD analysis project Ga0210043, IMG submission 183990) | Groundwater microbial communities from Crystal Geyser aquifers in Utah, USA - Crystal Geyser metaG 2015-01t (SPAdes) (version 2) | ecosystem: Environmental > Aquatic > Deep subsurface >... | reverse complement strand
TGCTGGCGCTGCTGGCGCTGCTGGCGCTGCTGGCGCTGCTGGCGCTGCTGGCGCTGCTGGCGCTGCTGGCGCTGCTGGCGCTGCTGGCGCTGCTGGCGCTGCTGGCGCTGCTGGCGCTGCTGGCGCGGTTTGGAGGCACTGTACAGTCTTTGATTTCTGGTTTGATTTGCTTTGGCATGAAGAGTGCTCTCCCTCTTCTGTCAAAACTGAATGGGTCTCAATCGAGACCCATTCTTTCAAGGAATTCTTCGATCTCGTCGTTTGAGAAACCATCTCTGAAAGGGCATCTAGGATCGATAGCAAACATCGTTGCTATCTCTGTACAAGATTTGTCGGGCATTGGTCTTTCTTCGGTTTCCCATGCGACCATAATTCCTGACGAGTAGTCGTCGACGACAAGCCCTTTCGTTCCTTTTGCGAAAGACACTATGTCTTTCTTAAGAACGACTCTGTCTCCTATAGAAAGTCTCATCTGACTTTACCTCCGTCCCAGACAATTTCTCCGTTTTTCATCTTTTTTATCTTACCTCCGTTCTTGACGAACTCTTCCACGTCCTTCCTGATCTTTTCGCTCTCTTCAAGCTTTGACCTCGGGACGAGTGTTGGAGCTTTGCCTAGTTTCAATTCTTTTTTCATACGTCCTCTCTGAATCTGATTGCTACTGGATGAAAAGGAAGACCTTCGTCTGTCCAATGAGAAAATTTAACTGTTACTTTTCTTCCGATGTAATGGGGTGAGTTACGAAGAATTTTCTCTTTTGCCGTGACGTTTCCTGGTGAAGAGCATCGGAAGTATTTGCCGACTGTAACTTCGCAAATTAGAATCGCCCATCCGTCTGCTGAGCTTTGAATTTCAACGACAGTAAATTCTTGATCGTGAAATTCTTTCATTTTCAGTAGACTCTTGCTCCTCTTGCCGATTTCATATCCACGATCGCTGATGCGGATCATAGCTCCTTCAAAACCTTTTTCTCTGAAAACTCTGAACCTGTCTCTTGCTTCTTGTTCGCTTTTCACCATTGAAGTCAAAGCGAGTTTTATGTTGCAATCCCCTTCTTGAAATTTAACGTGTTCGCTCAGACAGAGCATTGAATGAAGTCTCTGTTCAAAATTGAGAGCTCTGTCAACGATATCGTATAGTCTATATCCTAGAAAACGATTGTCAGGCTGAACTTTTTTGACAAGAGAGGTGATCCTTTGAAGCTGCTGTCCGTGGATGTAGAGTTCTCCGTCTAATAAGACGTCTCCAGGAACGTCAACAAGTTTGTCAAAAATGTGGTCAATCGTGTTTATAGGATTTCCCAATCGAGAATATGCTCTCGGTCTTTCTCCTTCCCGGCATTCTATCAAGCATCGATGACCATCGAATTTTGGTTGGATCCATGCTTTGGACCAGTCCACTGAATGATCTTCAAACTTGTGAGCAAGCATCGGTCTGAGATTGCCTTTCGCGTCTCTGTCTTTACCGAAGATTGCTTGAGCTTTTGACTCTTTGTGACCGATGTCCATCTTCTTTTTAATGCGAGCGGCGACTTCCAAGTCTATCTGTTCAACTATGTCGCGACCAGACATATTTTCTTCCACTTCGATGAATTTCTCTTGCTTCTCGCCGAACTCTAATCCAGACGTAACGTAAAAACCGTTCTCATTGTATGCTGGCTCAATTGACCAAACTCTGATTTTGCCGCGGCCGTCAAGTTTATACAGCGTTTTTCTTATTGACTTCATGCCTTTCTCCTCTTCACTTTCAAAATTGTCTTTAGAAGGGTTCAAACAGACCTCCTTCTAAAGCAAGCATTTATGCCTTATTCATTACTTTCCTCATTCTCTTCTGTGAGGCTCGCGAGAAAAGAACCGTAGTTAGAGAGATCTAGCGCGGAGTCAAAGTCTCCTCCTTTTTTGAAGGCTCCGGCATATCTTGTCAATTTTGTGACGGTCATGTGAAAAAGACAAAACCTAACGAAGTCTTCCTCTTTATCAAGGAGGACTCCATTGGGGAACATGCCTTTCATTATACCGCCAATTTGTTGATAGATAGTTCCGTATCTTTTTTGCCTCTCCTCTTGAATCTTTATTGCTTTTTGAAGAACCTGGACCGGGTTTAATCTGTTTTTGACTCCAGCTTTTAATAGAAAAACATTTTCTATTCCGAAAGCAGAATACATTTCGGTCACGTGTTCTCTGTCATCAACTGCGGTCATGATTTCATACCCTCTCTCAACGAGGGATAGCAGCATTTTCTTTTTCAAAACTGGACTTGAGTCTTTGTTTCCTTCCGGCCTCAAATGAATCTCAATCGGAAGAGGGATCTGATGTTCTTTAAGCCAAAGTAAGGTCTTGTGAAATTCAGACTCGTGTCTGCTGCTTAGAATAATGTAGTTCTGCATCAATGGCAACAAAATTTCTAGATTGCACGGAAAGTCTAAATTACATTTCTCGTTATATTCGTCGTATTTTCCTTCCATCGCTAAACTTCTTCTGTGCCTGTCATCTGACAAGCATCCGTCCAAGTCTATTACGTTGACTTTAATTCCTGATGTTACGTTTATCGATTTCACTTTGACTTCCCTCTAGAAGCTTCTGGATTTGCTTCAAATCTAGTTCTCCAAAACTTCTCTTTCGCGATCTCTTTTGCTTTCGTTCTGTCCATCGAAGAGTCATAAACAGGACAATTGTCTTTACCCCATCTCGGGAAAGCGCAAACTCCATCAGAAACGCAGGACACTTCAATAAAACCTGCTGTCTCTACCCAAGGATGAACTCGGATGACCTCTTCTCTCATCATCCTAAACACATCTTGATATTCACTCTGTGCGCGGACGCACATTCTAACTTTTGCTGTCTCGTGAAGAGTCCGGAGATTGAATTTCGCGATGATGCTAGTTTCGATCGTTTCTGTCAAAACTCCTCTCGCGACTTGACGCTGTTCGCCGCGGTCTATCATCCTCTTATAAACCTCCATAGACTTGTCGGTATATTCTTCATATTCCGATAGAGACTCTGGATGAATAAAATCTAAAGGAATTGCACTGCTAGTAGAAGCGTCGATCGCTCTTCGAGATTCTTGAGCATAAGCTCCAGTTCTAGTTCGGACGAGTTGATGAGTGAAAGAACGGCTCACTCCGCTGATCCTGAATACATAATCTACAAATTCCCATGAAGACTTTATAGTGTCTCTCATATAAAGAAGATGCTCGATCTTTTCTTCGTCACTCCATTCAGCGGGATCAGAATGAAATTTGAGGCGAGTGTTCTTTGTGGACAAAAGAAGATCCAATGCGTCTGGCGTTGCCCTCAACAATTCAACTTTCATAACCATCTCCTTTACGAATCGTCATTTAAAGACATTTCAATTAGTTTTCGATACTCGTCATTCGCGGAAATCTTTTTCACCAGTTCAATGTCTCCTGCTAAGTCATCCAACAAAATATTTTTCCAGACCGCGAACCTTCCGATGGAATAGATATTGTGATTAGCGGTGAGCGCTAGAACGAAAGCTCTTCTGGCTCTCTCGTCAATAGGACTTATTTTACCATAACGCTGAGGTCTTTTTACAAGACGACCTTCTTCTATGTCTTCAATGGAAATGCCAAAAGAATTCATAGCATATCGAAGGTCTTCTTCCTTTAAGTCAGACAGTGACTCGATGATGATTTTGTCTCCAGTTATCGATGCTCGATAAATTGAAGTCTCTGGTCCTGGAAAATACATCGTCTGAAACACATCTGAGTTTTTTACTGTCCCGACGTATACCAGGATGTTCTTATAATCGAAAGACTGGTCTCTCAATATTCTCCCAAGAGGTGTCATTTTTGCTATGACGTTCATCGGGATAGTAGAAAGAACTTGAAGGTCGTTTCCAACGAAGTCAGTTGTTTCCTCCCAGTGTATCCGACTTTCTCCGACGACTTCTATAAGTTTGTCATAGAAGTCATTTGGCGCTACGAAACGATCTACAGTTCTTATGTCTGCGATACTTCTGTTAAGAATCTTCCCTGTAACTTTTCTGCTGTACAGATTGCATAGAAATATGTCTGTCGATTCTTTGACAGACCCGTCAATGCAAATATTTTTCTGAACTCTGACCTTTCTAAAAGGAATTCCAGTAATGCGAGAAATGACGTCGGTCTTGAAACGCAAAAGTGCATTGTGTGACTGAAATCTCTTACTTATTTCAAAAACGTCTGCGGTCCTGAACTGAGTGGCTGCGATGAGCCCGCTGAAACCTGCTCCGATGATTTGCTTCATTATCTTATGTCCTCGATTGTTTCTGTGATGCCGTCTCCAAGGCAATAGATAGACTTTACAAAGAACATCCTGAATTCGTCTGAAATGATGTTCCCTTTTATTAAATACCAGTCTATCCCTTCTCGTCCTGTATTTATTATCGGTTTCGCGAGCTTTCCGAAGTCTTGTCTGCTTATCCGACATATCGCGCTGTCTGTGTCATCTTCCACCGTCATATTCATTAGATATGTGTCGGTCTCGTAAACTTCTCCGCCTCTTTTACGAACGTTTGATTCTTCGTTTAGGTCTCGTACATTTCTCCTCACGAGCTTTCCAACGATAATGTATTCACCTTTCTTTGTCACTTTCTCTATTTCTGTTGGAGGATAGGGCAATCCAAAAGCTTCTGGATCGTCCCAAAGTTCTCCCCAATAGTCGCGACAAGGGAAAATTGTTGCCATTTCATTTTCTGAACTGAAAAGCTTCCTTAAGAGACCAGGAGGAGGAGTCTCTCCTTTGTTTCTACAAGACACAAGTTTCTTAGCTCCAGCTACTCCGATCCCTTTAATGTTCGTATAAGGTCCAACGATGACGCCTTTGTGTATTTCCCATTTCACGCCAGAAACCTCTTCATCGAAAACTCGAACTTTAACTTTGTACTTATCAGTCATCTCTCTCAGTAGTTTTCTTTTGTCATTCAGGTCAGAGGTGTTGTTGAGGAAAGAACAAGCGAATTCAGTCGGGTAATAAAACTTCGCCCATGCTGTCCAGTAACTGATGATGCCGTATGCTACCGAATGAGATTTATTAAATCCATAAGATCCAAACGTAACCATCCTTCCCCAAAGAAAATCAGCTTTCTCAGCGTCAAGACCGTTGTCTGTTGCTCCTTTAATAAACTCTTCTTTCATCCTCTCAAAAGCTTCTCCTCCTTGACGATTTGCTACCAGCTTTCTTACCTGAGCGACAGCCTCTGGACCAAGACCGGCAAGATCGCGAGCTAACTCCATAATTTGCTCTTGATAAACTAGATTGCCAAGCGTCAAGTCAGTTATTTTCCGAACTACAGGATGGTCCACGATAGGTTCTGGCTCCACCCCTCCTGAATGCATCTCTGCGAACTTCGCGGTTGATCCTCCGTGCAAAGGTCCAGGGCGAGACAAAGCATTGATCGCGGATATGTCGTCAAGGTTCTTGACTTTGATTGATCTGCATAAATTCTGCAAAGCATATCCTTCAAACTGAAATATCCCGCGAGTGTTAACTTCACGAAACTGTTTAAAGACATTGTCGTCTTCAAAGTCTAATCTGTAATATTCATGCCAGTCAAATCCTGCGAGCTCCGCAGTTTCTTGCAAGATTGTCAAAGTCTTGAGACCAAGACAGTCAATCTTCAACATTTCATTTATCTTCGTGTCTGACTTTTCAAGCATTATCGCGCCGCTCCTCTCATCGGTCGCGGCGAAGTTGAAAAGCTCCTCGTTAGTGACAATCATCGCGGCAGCATGAATTCCAGAATTGCTTGCATGACCTTCAATTCTTCCGCACAGAGACATGCGAGGATATTTCTCTAGCAGGTCTCTTCCAGACTGAGTCTCTTTTAATGTATCGTCAATGCAATTTGAGAAACGAACGTCTCCGGTTGAGCGAGTCACGACACCTGTCAAGACTGCATCGATCTCTTGTTCTGGAACGAAGGTTCTCTTTGCAAAGAGACGGATTGTTCCTCTAGGCTTCATCGTTGCGATTAAACCAAGATGATTAACATGATTTTCGCCATATTTGTCTGTGAGTCTCTCTGTGACTTTATGACGATATTTGTCTGGAAAGTCTACGTCTATGTCAGGAAGGTCTAAACGAGTCGGATTGATAAACCTTTCAAAAAGCAAGTTGTATTTTATTGGATCAACTGCTGTGATGTCAAGAAGATAGCAGACGAGACTACCTCCGGCTGACCCACGACCAGGACCTACCAACATCGTCTTTTTTGCATGTCGGACCATGTCTGAAACAATCAAAAAATAATCCACGAATCCTTTGCTTTTTATCAATTCCATTTCGTGCTCAAATCTGTTCTTGTAGACAGGGTCGTTAAAGTCAATGCCTTTCTTCTTCGCTCCTTCTATGCAAAGACCAACAATGTCTTCTCCGGAGTCGTAAATGATCGGAGTGGCTTTCTTAAGCTTGACTCCTTTGCATTTTTCGGCGATGACGTATGTATTATCTACAGCGGACTGATCGTTAAAGTAGATCATCCACTCTTTTTCTGTGAGGATGTGTCCTGGATAAGTATTTCCAGAAAAATTGTTCCCTTGGAATATTTCAAAAACTTCTCTGTCTTCGGGTCTCACATAAGAATGTGAACTCATCGCGACTTTGGGAAGAGCGCTTTTTTCAATTAAATATTTCGGAGTCCGAAAAGAGATGCCAAGATAATCGACTCTTTCAGCGAGTTCATAGCTTTCTGCAATTACTACTACATTGTCACTGAGCTTCCAAACGTCAACTAGACCGACCAATGGTCTATAAAAAAAGTTACGAGTAGCGAGAGTTGTTAGTTCATAGATTTCTTTTAGACCGTCATGGTTCTTGGCTATGAAAACATAGACGTGACCGAACTGCCCTCTTCCTTTAGGACGCGAAGTCGGATCTCTCACTACCATAAGACGAACGCCGAACAACGGAGCCTTAGAATTCTTGTGACACAAAGCTTCAAATTTATAATGAGAGTATGTATTATTTAGATCGGCTACTCCAATTATTTCATTTGGGTCTTGTTCGATCATTGCGCTGAGAAAACAGAAAGTCTGTTTGAAAGAGTACTCAGAGCGAAGAGCGATATTGATCATACCATGTTTTCCTTTTTCATCCATTTGAAGCAACGAATCAGAGCGTATACGTCTTCCATCGCTCTATGAGCTTTCTCGTCGTGAAACGAACCAGCTGCGTTATAGTGTAAATCTCTGAGCTTCAATCTGCAACGAGAGATATGATAAGACTTCTCAACTGTGCATATCCAATTTATCGGCCATGGGAAATGGAATTCTCTCTCCATTCTTGCAAGCTCGACCCAGAGCATACCCATGTCAAATGAACAATTATGAGCGACTACAGTCGTCTCTCCAACAAAGAAATTCGCGACATCCATGTAAATCTCTGGGAATGTCGGCTTGCCTTTAACCATGTCAGACGTTATTCCAGTAATTTTCGACACCTGATCATTTATCAATGTCTGAGGGTCAATCAGAGTTTCCATTTGATCAACAAAATCTAAATCGTCAGTGGTCTTCACCATTGCTATCTCAGTAATTCTTGGCTGATTCTCTAATTCGTTGACTGTCGCACTTAGAAGACCAGTAGTTTCTGTATCAAGAAATATCATAGCTCGGCTCCAAGGATTTCAATTGCATCTTCATTATTTGGAAGATGTCTAGAAAGGTCTACATTGTGTGGATGATAGAAAGTGTAGAGCATCTCGTAGGACCTGGGATATTTTTTCCAAATCTGTTCCGCATTCATAGAAGACTCACGGTCTATACTCGGCCATCGTTTGTCGATCTTTACTTTCTTGTCTGGCAGAGCCAAAGACCCGTCCATACCAATATGACGAAAAATTCCCAATCTCTTCTTTTCAAGAGATCCGACAGGAACGATCATAATATTCTCTGGTCCATAGAATCTAGCATATCTTCGATATGCTTCTGAATACAATCCGCAATGAAGAAGATGGTCAATATAATATCCAGCATACCGATCGCTCTTTGGAATGATTTCAGATTCTTCCCAGAAAGCATGAGGGTCAAAGGAAGATATAGATCCTCTCACCACTTCGTCAAATCCTCTGTGCTCACGACCACAGAGCTTGTTCCGCAAGAAAGACCAATGAGAATAGAATCTTTCTATCGGGTTGCGGACACAAAGAAATATCTTTGCATTAGGTGAGAAGTACCAAACTCTCTCGGCGCAATATTTGATCCAGCATAGGCGCGTGTTAGCTGTCATTATCAAGTCTTCGCCAGAGTAATGCTCTGTGGCGAAAGCATGACCTCTTGAACCGATGCTGGCATCGTGTTCAAAGAACATCGGCTCTTTCGGTCTCGTTCCGCAGATCTGAGGATGAGAGTCAAGCAGATGATATAAAGAGGTCGTCCCCGCTCTCGGGGACCCGATGATATAGACGTCGGGCATCATTGATTGGCGCATGAGATTTTCCTAGTCAGATAGCCGAACAGCTATTTTACCACAAGAACAGTTTCTGATTGCAAATCAAAAAGATGAAAAGTATCGACTGATGAGTCTTCAGTAAATGTTTTCAATACTTTCGCGTAGACTTTCCAAGGACATCTGTCGTCTCCGAACGCTTCAAAGACCTGCTGCTCGGGCGCTAGGAGCGCTAGGGACGCTGGTGAGCACAAGTCAAAAAAAAAGTCCGGACGAATCCGGACTTTTTCCTTACTGAGAAAACTGAGACGAATCAGCTTTCCAGGCTGGTCGCGAGACGATTCGCGAGAACGAGATAGTTGGTAGACCAGCGAGCCAGCTTCTTCGCCTTGTCTTCGTCAGGCTGATTGTCAGAGATGAAGCTCTGGAGTTCGCCCGAGGTCGCGGAAGGATTCTCGACCAGGAAGTCCAGGACCTTTCCTCGGATGCCGCCAGAGACAGCGGCTTTCGCAGCAGCCGGAATTTCGCGCTCATGATCGCGGAGATACTTGCGCACCGAACCGCGAGCTTGAGCTTCGGAGATTGCGTCATGAGTGGCGACCTTCGCGATTGCAACGTTCAGCTCGTCGATGCTGGTAGGCGCAAAATCGTCTCCCAGGATGTCAGCAACGAATTCACGACGATTTTTCGCGGTGAGGCGAAGTCCGAGCGATTGCTGTGCATCGCGGAACATTTTCATCGCGGCGCTGAACTTGATACCGGCCTCGACAATCTTGATCAGCATGTCATCATCGCTCATGCCGGACTCTGATCCCTGCTGAACGATTTCCTTGACGAGTTCGGTTTGCGGCTTCTGGTCCATGGTAGGAATTTCCTTGCTTGAGAGTTGATTGAGAAGTTCGTTGTGGAATTCAGTCTTCTTGAGACTGAGATTGATTTGCAAATCATTCGCTTCGGCGATTTCGACGAGAGTCGCTTTCGTGAAGTCACTGTCTTCGTTGAGAATGAATTCTCCCGAGGACTCGTTGACAGAGTAGGAAACGAATTCGCCCTGACGGAAGGCCACGAAATCACGGTTGATTGCGAAGTTGCGAGTTGCCATGTTAATTCTCCTATTTGCGGATTAGCTGGCGAAATTGCCAGTAAGTGAATTATAAATGAACGCGCCTGTTTTTGCAAGAACTTTTTCTGGACATTTTTTGACCATTTTTTAATGGACAATTTTTGACCAATATATTAACTGAGCAATTTTTGTCCACCCTTTTCGCTAGGAGCGCCAGTAGTAATGCCGCGCGACACCGATACGTTTCGGGACGCCATGTTCCCAGCGGCATAGGCTGAGCGGTCTCTACCACTGACGGACCTTTTTTCGTATCTGGCAAATCCGAACTTGTTGCCGATCGCATTGTTTTTAGCGATAATCATGCTTCTTGAAGTATCGCTGACTTGTTCGGAACCTTCAGCGTAGAATTCTGACAGCTTTTTCCTGATGCCAGCAGCAAGTCCTTCTCTGAAGGAAGACAGATACTTTGTAGGAGAATTCACATACGCGTCAGCAGGGAATCTCTTGTTCAGAATCTTCTCAGCTTTCACCTGATTTTCAATTTGACCCATCAGATATGTCATCAGCCATTCGCAAAGTTCGACATCTGGCTTGTATCCTTCAAATCTGAGAATGAAACGATTGTTAAAAGTCCTGGAAAGTCTCACCTGAGTTTCAGTCGCTCTTGCAATGCTTACTGAAATAGACTGCATCCATCCAGGCATCTTCCGATAAGATTCGCCGACCTCAGAATAAATCAATTGGTCTGGGTCGTCCAAATCTTCCATGACAATGTCAGCGTGATCTAGCTGATACTGACGCATCAGCTTCTGAGCTCGGGAAGCCGCAATCGCGGCTTCATTGGGAGAACTTGTGTCTTCGGCCATGCGAAGAAGTTTCTTAATGCGGTCTTTGATTTTGTCAATGCTCATGTTGTTTCTCCTTGTTTGCGTTTTGCGCTCGCTCGCGTGTTATTTGCTACAAAAATTCATTCTACAGGATTTTTTCCGAAAAACAAGGATTTTCCGAAAAAAATGAAAAAATCCCTTATTCTACCGGACTTACAGCGAATTTGGATTTACAAAAAAAAGGAAAATTTGGTCAAAAAATGACCATTTTTCAATTTAATTTCTGGTCAAAAAAATGTCCATTTTCTGATTTTGCCTAAAATTTTCCCAAAAAACCGACCTGAAGAGGTCGGTTAATTAAGCAAAAAATCAGATTAAAAAGGGATTTCTATCTTTTCAACTTTTTCCGAGAAAGACACTTTCGTGTTGATCACTTCTGGAAATTTAGGATCAGAAAAGTCAACTTTTATTTTAGTCGTCTTTCTAGATTCGTGATATCTTTCAATTAACTCTTTCGTGGTCTTAGGAGGATTGTCAAATCGCCTTGAAACGAACACTTGAGCTTTCGCACTAGCGTATCCTCCATGTTCCAAGCAAACCCATGTTTTGAAATTTCTTTGCTTGCAATGGAAAGTGACTTCAACGCTATCAGGCATTCCATACTTTCTGTGCAAATTCGCTTCTTCTATAATAACTTCGAACTCTTCCTTTCCAGTAAAAATCTTACTGCGAATCGCGTCCGCACTGTCAGCAGTCGTGCGAAGTTTCTCTTTTATCTCAAACTCTTCACCGCAAGCATCACAAACTTTAGCTCTGATGTGATTCAGCGCACTACAGTTCTTGCATTCCTTCGCGCAAACTCCGCCTGAGCCTTTCTTTTTCTTTTTCTTTTTAATGACAATGTCATCGATAGTTCCGAGGCGTTTAATGTTTCCTCCAAAGTCAAGCACGAAACAGTGAGTCTTTCCTGGGAAAGGTCTTGTTCCTCTCCCCAGAGTTTGAATGTGGATGACTGGCGAACTTGTCGGGCGCATCATTGCGATCAGATCAATATCAGGAACATTGAAACCGGTCGTCAAAACATTCACGTTGACGATAGCTTTCAATTTGCCGTCTTTGAAGTCTTTTAGAATCGGATCTCTGCTTTCTTCCATTTTTGAATGGACGCATCCTGCTGATATACCACGATTTTTTAGCATCCTTGTTATGCTTTCAGCGTGATCTATATCGATTGCAAAGAATAGCCATTTCTTGTAATTCTTTCCGAACTGGATGACCTCTTCTACGGCGATTCTTGTGATGTCTTCTCTGTTGAGTTTCTGAGATAGCTGTTTGTTGTTGAAATCACCGGCAGTGATTTTCACTCCGCTGACGTCCATCTCGTAATTAGTTCTTTTGCCGATTAGACGACAAAGATATCCGTCTTTGATCAAAGAATGGAATTTTTCTCCGCTGGAGTAATCGCAAACGATGTCGTCAAAAACAGAATCTGACCCTTCGTGAATGTATCCAGTGCCAAGCCGATAAGGTGACGCCGTTAATCCTATTACGACTGGTTCAGGACTCATTTCGCTGAAAAGAGTTCTGTACATTCCTTTCTGACCAGGATTTATCGTGTGAGCTTCGTCAACGATAACGAAATCAAAATGAGAAAACAGCTCTCTATTCCTGTTTACAGATTGAATTCCAGCGACGGTTATCTTTTCAATCTCTCGATATCCAAGACCGCTGCTATACACTCCAATTCCGTCACCGAAGTGAAAAGCAAGAGCTTCATAGTCTTGATCTATGATCTCAGCAGAATGAGAAAGAACAAGAATCGTCTTAGAAGGATGAGCAGTTAGAAGTCTGTCACAAAGACCAGCAAGAACGATAGTTTTGCCAGTGCCAGTAGGAAGAACAATAACTGGATTTTTCTTCCAGTTATTTTCATTTAGATATTTGACGGCAGAGTCAGCGGCCTCTTCTTGATAAGGCCGCTCGACAAAGAAATCATGCTCGCTCATAATGCCAGCTTCTTCAGTCTTGAAATCTGGACTAAAATGCCGATCTGAGAAACCATTTTTGATATTTTAGTCGCTTCAACAATTGTTTCCGCTTTCACGATAAAGCCCGATTTCATCTCTGCTCCCCTGAGAGCAGAAATCCATTCATCTTGATTTCCACCAACAAAGTCGAAAACTTGTGGAAATGTCGTCTTGACTTTACTTTGTTGTTTAACGCCTTCAATTATCTTCTTGATGTCGATTGTCGCGGTAGACTCAGGAACTTCTTCTTCGCAAAATTCAATGCAAGTTTCCAATAGAAGAAAAGTTAAAGCAAGACTGATGACAGATGAAGGTTCAATCCTTTTATCATCTATCAGTCTGAAATTCAGAGGTTCATTATTTTCTATTTTGCTCAAAGCCCTTTTCGCCAATTCTTGCTGAAAGTCCATCTTCTGATCTCCTTTGCGAAAGGTTTATTAAAACAGTCTTTTGTAGCGATTGCAAGCCGACAGTTGATCTTTCACTGAAAGTTTCTCTCCTGAAAGACCGCAACGAAAAATACCGTTTTCTTTGATTTGTAAATTAGCGCATGAACGACAGGTTACTCTCGGTCCTTTGCCTAGATGACAGACAAGATTGTGTGGACAATAGTCGCACTTGAAGTGTCCCATCTTGAAAGACTTTACAGGAGGAGCTCCACTGTTTATCAAATATTCTTCTTTCCTTTTCAGGTCTTCAAAGTCTGCTTGATCAAAATCGATGACTCTATAATCTCGTCTCTCATTGTCTTTATTTGTGACGACATATAGAGTTTTTAGGAGATTCATTTCTCCCATGTAAATTTGGATTTGACCCCAATAAGAGTGACTGTGCTCTTTCAGACCAACAGAAACATATTTGGAGAAAGAAGACTTTGACATAGTCTTCATCTCTAAAAGCATCACTTCATTTGGGTCGTGCAATGGGACATTTCTGACTCTTCCATCAGGATGACCTTTAGAATGACCCTTGTAGCCTACAAGTTCTTCTTGTTCTTCTCCGATCTCTCCGGTCATCTCTATTTCCACGCCGTCTTTCACGCGGAATACTTCAATCCCCGCAAGTTTTAAATCTCGAATGATCCTTGCTTCTTCTAGATTACCTCTTTCCATTATCCTTCTTACTCTCGCATCAGGAGAAGGATGATCAGAAGCAAGTCGGAAATCGTACCATGAGCGTCGCGGACATTCTTGATTGAAACCTGAATAACCGAGATAATATCTTCGGTTCTTTGCGTCGTCTTTGACTGACCTCAATAGGATTTCGCCTTCAATGGCTAGATGCAATGAAGTTACTTCACTTATTTTCGCCATGTCACAAAGCCAGATCAACGTTGAAGAAAACAGTTTCCTCGACTTTCAACGGGATGCCCATGAATTTGTAGTTACCCTCTAAGTCAGAATCAAATAAGAAGCGAAACCTGTCTAGGTCCAATTCTTTTCGTAACTCTTTGAAAAGGAAATTGCTGATCCTGATTTCAGAAGGCTGTCTTCCCATGTGCGATTCGAATCTCAAAATTTTCTGCTGAAGCTTTTCAACAGTTATGGTTTCAACATACTGTTCTGAAAAGACAGGTTCTTTATCTCTCTTTGCAGACTCAAAGGGGCTGAGCCTGTCGCTTTCTTGCATGACACGATCAGTGTAATTATCTGTCATCACCGTCTCCACCGAGCTTGCCGCGTTCCTGACGAGAGAAGAGCTGATCAAGATTGTATTCTGCCACCTGATCAACTGTCAAATTAAATTTTGTCAAAGCTCCTTTGTAAGAAGCGACAAAATTGATCAAGAGATTTTGCATCGCCTTCTTGCTTTCTTCGTTCATTTGACTTTTATGATCGCGAAGAACTTTCTTCGCTTTGTTAGCGAAGAGACCAGAATAGATTGAAAGAAAGATCATACCAGGAGCTGATTCCAGACCGCATTCAAAGACGTCATGCATGGAAAGTTCCAGCCTGTCGCAAAGTCTCGCAGTATACCAGAGCACTCCTCCGAACTCTCCGACCAGTTTTGCATGATCAACTTTGTGAGGGATAGCAGTGCAATTTTCCAGCAGTTCTCCTACTTCAGAACAGAGACCAAGAGTTTCATAAGCGAGACCGACGTCTTCAGGATAAATCGCTGTCTTTCGAGAAAGATTTTGATATTTCTTCAGATCGTATTTGCTTGCGTTTGTCATCAGAGATTTCCTTGTTAGGTAAAAAGTGTCCAGCTTCACCCTGATTCTCAGAAGCCGGACGTTTGTTACCGAGTGAGTCGCAGGCAGGAGGACCTTATCAGGACTCGGTAAAAATCAACTCAATCAAAACGGGACGTCTGTGCTATTGACCAGTCAATCCCACGGAGCCTTCCCTTTCTTCTTGGTAGAAGCTGCTTCTGCATCTTCATCAACGTCTCCGTACTCCAGAGCTTCATAGGCGCGGATCACGTTCGTGTCCGGATAATCATCACCGCGATTGTCCTTGCGAACCCCAACCTTGATTTTGAAAGGAATTCCATGAAGCTCTTCGGTGTCTTGGATGATCTTCTTGCCGCAAGCCTGAGTGACCGCAGACAGTTCGCCGTTTGCGATTTCCACTGCTGTCTCATTCTTGTTGACGAGATTGAGATTGACCCAGATGCTGCGACCTGCGAATTCCTGATTGGGCTCCAGACGGATTGTCAGCTTGACATACTTCCCGTTCGGATCCTTCGCGCTCGGTGAACAGTCCTTCCATTCGGACTCCACAATCTTCGCGATGTACGTCCCGGGAGAGATCGGCTCGTAAGCCGGAGCTTGATGCTCGTCGCTCTTGAATGCACTTGGCAATTTTGCCATTTTCTTTTCTCCTTGATTACTGCTCTTCGTCTTTTGAGATCATGTCCAGTTTCCTGGCCCTCTCTTCTCCGATATGCTGAGCAGTTTCCACATATCGAAGAACTTTGATAATTGGATTTCCGTTTTCGTCAAAACTCGTCAGGAGGAGCCGACTCGAAAGAGTCGCTGTCGGGGCTTCCTTCGACTTCGTCTTCTTCATCCTCGATCTCCTTGAAGTCTTCAGGGATTTCTTTGTCACTTTCTTCCGACTGCTCTCCCTGGATCTTTTTGAAGATGTAAGAGAGGTCAGGCGGTTCAATTGCTTTCAGCTTTCCACTGCGATCCTTGGCTTCATGATTGTATCCAGACGCGGTCAAGACAACTCGATAATCTTTGCCGTCATCACCTTTCATGAAAGTCATGTGAAAAACTTCATCGAAGAAGAATGGAACGTTCTGAACAAGATTGTTTCCAGGCATGGAAACATTGTGCATGAGAATTCCGTTCTCGTCTTTCAGTCTTGACGACTTGGCGACAAAGACAACGTTCTTGTTCTTGATGTCGCGAAACAAGCGAATCATCTTCGTCATCTTGTCCGCGAGTTCTCCATAAGCTTGTCGCGGGTCTTTCGTGGTAGCTTTCAGCTCTGAAAGAAGAATCTCCGCGATCTCGCTGATTGAGTCCAGGCAGATCGTGTCGTAATCATCGTTGTCAGAAAGAAACTGGTAAGCTTCATGGAGGTCTTTGATAGAGCCGATCTCAATGTAAGGAATGTCGTTGTCAGCGATTGACAGGAGACCCGATTCGCACGAGATGATGATTGGATTCGGTGCGGTTGCCAGCAAGGAAGTCTTTCCGACGCCAGCTTTGCCATAAACGATGACCTTGATCCCGTGATTCTTTACGGATTTGGTCGTGCGAACTTTAATAGGCATTTCTGATCACCTCTCTGATAAAGAAGAAAACGAAGATCAGAGGCATCAAGATGACAAAGACGACCAAAAGAAAGAAGTGAAGGATGTTGTCAACAAACTCTGATCCGGTAGAAAGCAAAGACTGAGACTCGTCTAAAAGATTGACGAAATCATCGTATCTCTCTTCCGAGTAAGTCATCAGACGCACACTGGCGATCGTGTAAGCGATCGAAAAAATGAACAAAAGAAAAATGGTCATGTTGCTCTCCTGTTGGAATGACTATTTTACCATTAAAATAATGAGATAAGCAAGCTATAGCCATGAAGGTCTTGGGACTTCTCCCCAATAATGCAAATGAGCTTTTTCATCTCTGTAATAGTTTCTATAAGATTGAACTGGGTCTCCTTTTACTTGACATTGAGCAGGCATGCATAGAACAGGTTCTGTTCCCCAAGATTTGATCCTGATCTGATTAGCGTCAATGATTTCTCCATGCAGATTATCAGGGAAAAGATTAGGGACAAATCTAAGATGCTTTTCAAGCATTTGAAAAGTCAGATGAGTCTCTTTATCCGACCCGAACCTAAGTTCGTGTTCTCTGCAAAGAGCCTGAGCTAACTTGAAAAGCCAGATATAGTTCAGAGAATGTTCTCTGACCCATCTGGAACAAGGATGAGAAGGATATCCCAGCTTATTGATGTTGGCTAGAATATTGGAAACGAAATTGTCTTTTTCAACATCGTGGATTTTTGCTAGAACATGCCAAGCAGCTGACAACATCAGACAAGACTCTGACCTCATCTTGTTGACATGTAAATTGCAATGATAAGTAGCTGCGATAGACGGCTTGCTATGAAGGAAAAATATATTCATGCTTTTGTCTCTCTGCTGATCATCATATCCGCTGTCCTGATATGCTCTGTCACTCATCACATACCTCTTTGATTGACATGAAGCCGTCTGCCTTGAGTTGGCATCCAGGTGACACTTCTCCGTGCGAAAGTATCGCGATACAAATTGCTATCAACCAGCTAATTGACAAGACGTAAATGAACATAAAAACTGAGGAAACTTTTTTTTCTCCTTTCTTTTCTGATTTCGGCAATATCTGAGAAACATTTACCGAGGGTGAAAAGATAATCTGCTTTATTCTTCTTGAAATCGCTCTCATTAAAGAAGTCCTGTTCGTTTTTGTAAATCGCTATCATAAGACCATGGCAATGAGGGCATCTTAGCTTTCCTTCGTCATCAGAAGCAAGTCTGTCAGGAGAGTCCCAATTTGTGCAAGACAAAGAAACAGCGATCGGTCTTGAATCGTCATTCACTTGAATTTACCTTTGGATTCTCTTGAGAGAATTTCTTCTGCAAGGAAATTGATGGCATGTTCAAAACCAGCAAGAAAGTCTTCGCTTCTTTCATCTCCATGAAAAACTTCTAACAATTCTTTCCGCAAAGACCTGTTGACGCTATATAAGGCTTCCAGCGTTTCTTTGTAAACTCTCTTATCCGCGAGAAAAGATCTGACGACGTCTACTCTTGGATAAGTTGCCGGATGACTTTCAAATTCTTTTCCCTTCTTTCCAACTAATCCATGATTAAGACCAGTCATAAGAAGAGTCCATTCATCAGCCATGACCGACTCCTTAGATTTCGCTCATCTCATCCAACAAAAGCACGACCTGAGGAATAGATGTAACTCTGCCTCCTACTTCATCGTAAAGCATAGACCTATGGATAAAAGAGCCTCTCATCGGCACATTAAATCTTTTGAAAAGCTCGTGAATGTCTTTGTTGAAGCAATGGCAAATGATACTGATCTCTTGTTCAATCTGAGCGCGATCATGGTACGAATTTTCAATCTCAGACATTGTCCTTCTCTGAGGCGTTGCATTATCACCGCTATTAAACGCGCTGCTGGTGCCGCTGGCGGCTTTGTTAACGTCACTAGGCGCGCCGGTGGGCTGGTGCTGGCCTACGGTCGCGCCTAGCTGGTTTGCGGGCCTTGTGGCGGCTTTGCCGGCGGCTTGTTTTATGCTTGACAGGACAGAGCTCATGTCTTTGACAGAATCTCCCAATAATTTGATCAGTCTTGCAAGTTCTTGATCAGCAATGATGTCATTGTTTTCATATTCACTGTTCATGTCTTCCTCCAAGCGTTTGATTTCTTGTTTCTGATTGTTTGCATCAATATTCTTGCTTTTGAATCTACGATAGCATTGAAGCTATATACCATTCCTTTTGAAGGGCATCTATGACCGTGTACATGCAAGACTCTCATTGAGAGAAATTTGGATTGTAGTTCTTTGAACATGTCAAAGACAAACTCCATTTCAGGAACTTTGCCTTGGAATTTATCTTGCTTTCTCCAAGAGTTTAATTCCTTCACAGAAGGCATACAATCATTGAAAATTGCAACTCGTGAACCTTCATTCAAGACAGTGCTCGCAAATTTTATGCCGTAAACAATCGAGATTATTTCCGCAAGATGCGGCTTGGCAAAGTCGATGCTGTAGAAAGAAGTTCCCGTTGATATTTCATACTCCATGTCAGAAGATTTAAGAATGCAGGCGATCCCTATAGCGCCAGAAATCGGATCAACGGATGCGTCCGTACACAAGACAGATTCTTTTTGGCTATTATGAATGTCATTCACTCATCATCCTTTCCTGTTTATTGTTCACTGATTTTTCTTGGACAAGAGTTTGTAGTGCTGATTGAATCATCGCGGCAATCTCACCTTTTGCTTTCGAGACTCTCTTTTCTAGCCAAGATCGCGATTGATAGCGCGCTGAAAAAGCATTTTCAGCTCTTCGTCCGTCGGATGGTGTCCGGATTGAATTCTTTCACCTTCTCGATTTTCTGCAAAGGTTCAATCCAGCAACTACTGAAAGACTCGTATTCTACAAGATTGAGCGATGATTTTTGCTCATTGGTCAAACGAATTTGAACGCTTCGATACGACGGCGAGTCGCCGCAAAAGATCATCGGAGAATCGTCTCGGATAACAACAGTCAAGATATCCGGACAGGAAATTGAATCTTTCATTCGAGACCGCCTATTTGATTTTGGTCATCTGACCTGAATGATCAGGCTCTCATAAATAGAGGAGACGATTAGACTCCTCTATAGATTAAACAGCCGATTGTCATGTATATGTAGATCGCGACGATCCTCTAATTCTTACTTTCGGCATTGAAGACTCCATAAAGAATGACATGAATAGCAGTTCTCAGGGAAGCTGTTCCTCATACCATTCTATGTAAGAATAGACGATAACCTTTCTCGCGTTATCGCATTTGTCAAAAATAGCTTTCGCTATCTTATGACGTGGCTCTGGCTGGCCAATCATAAATGACGGTCCGCAATTGTCAATGTAATGCAAAAGATTGACATAGGTGAAAGGTTTCTGAACGAAAGACCCTTTCATCTTGGGCGTTTCATCGCCCGGTCCGAAAAGAGGCAGAACCTTTATCACGTCCTTGATGCTAAGATTGAGAGAAGCGAACTTCTCCTCGCTTATTCCAAGATGATCGTTCATTGTCTTGCGGACTGACTGAAAAACAGGACCAAGAAAGTGACTTTCAGCGCAAGATCAAAAACTCTATAAACTACTTCTGATCCTAGCGACATGACGAGTTTCCTGAGAACACTTTCCATCATCCTTTTGTGTTCTCTGTCTTCCATCAAAGCAACCATCCTTTCCGCGTCAATCTGAGCTCGTCTTTCCTCAGGGCTGATTCTTTCAAACCATTCTCTTACTTTGTCAGGATCGTTCATTTCAGCGACCGTTTGTATACTCGTCGTCTTCGACGAGTAGATGGACAAGAAAAGCAATCACTCCGACAAACAAAACTCCAGAAGCGTCCTCTCCTTGAATTCCAAGAAAAGTAGCAGCGAGAAAAAGCCCAACCGCGAACATTCCAATCATGTCGTTCTCCTAAATCCAGTTCTGTATCTGAGACTGCATCTCGTGCAAGCATAGAGATGTTCGTCGTCAAGTCTCGGCTTCATGAAAGTCAATTGAATTTCCTCGGCATCTTGGAAACGACTTTCAGAGTAGTCCCCGGCTGAGTTCCAGCCTGAAGTTCGCGAGACTTTCTTTTCGCTCCATTGTGAGAAGCGAATGCCATGTCCTTGACGACTTTGCTCTGATCTTCATTCAGTTCGTAGATTCTTTTGCCGCAACGAAGAAACTTGATTTCCGGGTTCATTTTGCCACCTTCTTCCATGAAGAAATAAAAATATGTTGAATGAAATTGACAGGAGGAGGAACGATTATGGTTTTGACATAATCAAGTCCTTTAACGTGATCGTCAGAGAAGTATTGACCTGTCAGCAAACACTTCACTTCTTGTGAAATCCTGAATGTTTTGCTTCCGTGATCCGAAACAAGATGCCAGAAAGAAATTCTCCCTTTATAGAAGCGAACTTCTAAAAGCTTCATGTCAACTGCGTCGAAAGTGATGAACCCACTGACTTCGCCGACATTCATTTCTGATCTCAAAATGACTTTTCTCATGACGTTTAATCTCCTGCGAGAGTCATGGTAACGAATAACCTATCGGACTGATTCAGAATCTTTGCGATTTCATGCTCTCTGGAACAGAGGCGGACATGTTCTTCGAGAATGGTCCGAAACTCTTCCTTGTTCACAGTGACTTCGCAGCCTTCATTGTCTGCGGCAAGACTAGCAAAACAACGATGCAGATTTTCAGTCTTTGATTTTTTTGGATGGATTGATCATTGTCAAACCTCTTTGAAAGAAGAGAAGAAATGCTTCACGAAAGTGGGTCTTTCAGGATGAGGAAGACTAGCGAAATGCTTTGCTCCGTCAGGAACTTCTTCGCCAGTGTCTCTTGAGTGAATGTAATTTCTTCTTTCCGAATCTTCCTTCACATAAAAATGAATGCAGTGACTCGAACGACAGGAATTGACATGAAGGAGAATCAATTCTCCTTTTATTGGAATTTCGCAGTCTTCATCAGAAGAGTCGAAAATGTAATATCTGATTTTCATGTTTGTCCCTTTGCGAAGAGGAAGTGAGGTCGCGAGAACGACCTCACCTGTCATTGTACGCTGACTAAAAAGGAATGCAAGTCGGAGGGCAGACTCCTTCACAAGTCATGAAATTGCAATCTTGACCTCCTTCGAAAGAGTCTTTGAAGATCAACTCGTCGTTGCAAGTGACTTTCATAACAAGATCGTCAGCGTTGTATCGCGCGTCTTGGACCTGACAGCTAAAAACTTCATTCAGGTCGAATTCAACGCTTAGAGACATGAAACCTATGAGAAGAAATCCAATCATAGATCATATCCAGGCGGCAGAGGTGATGGACGCGGACCTACCCTTCCGTCCTTGTTCAGAGCTTCCTGACGCTCTACGATCTTCCTGTACCTTTCAGGAGCGTTCAGAAGTTCCTTCGCATGACTTTCAGCCCATTCGCTCGGGGTCTTGTTGCTGTTCACATAGACGACCCCATAATGAGAGATGTTTGTGCTGCGAGAGGAAGAACCAGGAACATTCTGTACCGCGAATTCTCCGAGCTCAACGTCAATCATGGTGAGGAAGAAATTGCGATTGTAGGAGAAAAGGAGAGCTTCCCTTTCTTCTTCGCTTTCAGGTGCAAGCTCGGGATAATCCACGGGAGAGAAACCAAACCAGCGAATCGCGTTCTGCGCCACCATTTTCTCGAATCTGTCTCCGACAGAGAAACGATCCAGGACCTCATCGATCGCTTTATGTCGCCGACACCCCATCGAAGTCCCAACCGAGAAGCCATCGTCAACGCGATAAGCTCTTTTCGGCGCGTCATCTGTTGTCAGAGAAAAGGCCTGATCGAGAACTTTCCTCATTTGCCTTACTTCGCCGGTCAATTCGTCGATAGACTTCTTGACGTTTTCAATTTTCAGTTCAAAGTCTTCCATTTGTTTCCTCCGTCAGGTTGGTAAATTTGCGTCTTTCAACGCAGACATCTCGTTCAGGTTTAACGAGAATCTTTACATAATCAGAACAGACGTAAAGAACTTCTGGTTGATTCCGGTTCACGAATGTTCCAACGCAAGTTACATTCTCTCTTGTACATATCCTTGTCGTGTCAGGATAATCCGTGACATAAACGTGACTCATCCTGAGATCAATGATCTCTTTCGTCGTGTATAGCGCCACAAGGAGAAGTGCAACCGTGAAAAGAGTATGCCAGCTTTTCATACGACTTCTCCTTCGGCATACTTCGTCTGAATTGGACGATAACTATCCGTCGACTTTTCTTGACAGTTATCGCACTCCCATAAAGGGATTACGTTTCTGTGAAAATTGTCATCGTCGTATCCGCTGGCTTCGATTTCATGACCGCAATGCTCGCATTCGTAGATCGCGGTGAAATCTCTGCGATGCTGTCGGATGATCTTCTGGATTTTCATATCAGTTCCCCATGTCGCTGATTGCCTTGATCAGCGCGGTCAACTCCGGCTTGCTATTTGTTACTGCACATAGGCTACTCGCGGCTTTAATCAGATTGTCAATCCTTTCAGGCTTCAGTACGACCTCGCATGGATAAACATGTGCAAAGTCCATCTGTTGAAAATTAACCCGGATATACTTGAGATCTTCCCTCCTTTGACTTTTCGTCATAACGACGATGTATTCGTTTCCCATCGCATCCACGAAACATGCTGAAACTCCCTTGATTCTGTTGCATTCGTTTTGAAACTTTTTCATGTGATTCATGTCGGTCATAACCTTCTCCTTTGCGGTGATTATATTATCACTCATTTTCGCTATGATTGCAAATTGCAAAATTGCTTTTAATTGTTTTTTAAGCTACAATGTATGTCCCACCTTTTCACCTGTAACTCGCGATGGAGAACCGATGAAATCAGCGGTAAAATTCTTATCGCATTTTCCTGGAAAACAGATATTCGCAACAGTAAATGACAAAGAGTCTGGAACGTTCTATCATTACCACTCTTCCTTCGAAGAAGCTCTTCCGAAACTGGTAAGAGACAACAAAAAAGGAAGAGGAGTTTTCTTTTGCGTCAACGAATTGGACAAGCAACAAGACCTCGGTCGCAAAAGAACAAAGAGAATGTTCAAGACCGCGAGAGCGATCTGGGTAGAGGACGATGCGCCAAGGGAGAATCCAAGATCAGAATGGCCGTTAAAACCAAATCTGATCGTTCAATCAAGCAGAGGGAAATTTCATTATTACTGGCTGACGTCAACAGACGACCGCGAAGAGTGGGAGTCTTTGATGCAAGTGATGGTGGATTGCTATGGATGCGATCCGCAAGCTAGAGATCTAGCTCGCGTTCTTCGCATTCCTGGATTCCTTCATCAGAAGAAAGACCCTCAGCTAGTAAAGGTGAGATATCTTCGTGAAGACCCTTATGAATTTGAGGCTCTGAAACTGGCGTTCTGCCCTGATGGACTTACGAAAGTAAAGAAACAAAAGTCTTCTGAAAATGCTGTTGAAAAGATTGACACTCCAGACGACTTGAAGAAAAGCATAGAGCAAGGTCATAAGCATGGACCCGCCATGCGCCTTGCAATGAAGCTCGCGAACAAAGGATGTGATCTAGACACGATCATGCTTGCGCTTGCTCCTATTCCGGAGTACTCAGAAGGTGACCATTTGCATTGTGCGCAAACTGCTATTGAAAAGGTGACAAAAGAACAAGAAGAAGACGCAGACTCGGCTAACATAACCGAGATCAAATTGCCAGAGAACATTCCAACAGCAGACGACTTCAACTGGCCTCCTGGCAAGTTCGGAGAGATGTGCGAGCAAGCTTATGAAATGGCTCACTATCCGTATAGAGGCGTCGCTATTGCTACATGTCTTGGAATGCTGGCTCCTTTGGTCGGCAGGAACAATAATGTCTCCGGTACGGGACTGAACATATACATTTCCTTGCTTATGGATACAGGCATGGGAAAGGACATGATCCGCAAGATCATAGAGCGGACATATAGTCAGATAGACCCGATCAATGCAAGGAAGTTTATCGGTCCCGCGAGATATACTGGCGTTCCTGCTCTCTGGCGGACGATCACAGACAGTCCAAATAGAATCAGCGTTATCACTGAAGCCGGATTTATCAATGGAGCTGACATCGGTGACTCAAGTGGATTGAAAGCTACGATCCTTTCCATGTATGGTTCGTCCGGAGCAGACGAAGTTCAAAGCGCGAACGAATATAGCAGTAAAGAAAATTCTCTACCAGTTATCCACTCTCCTAATTTCAGTCTCATTCAAGAGTCAACTCCAAAGTCTTTCATTGATGCGATGCTTAAAACTGATGGCGACATCAATGGAGAGCTTCCTAGAATGTGGATATTGAGACTCAATGTCGAGAAACCAAAAAGAAACAGAAGTCCTAGAAAACGATTTGAAAAAGACGTTGAGAAAAGGATAAAAGAACTTTGGACTGAAGCTTTGAAATGGTGTGAAAACGCGAATGTCAATGGTCAAAAAATAAATCATGTGATCATCCCAGATTGGCTAGATGAAGAAGCTGATCGTTTTGTTGACCTAGAGAACAAAGCAAGACTCAATGGAGACGACTACAGAAAAGTCGTTTATACGAGAGCTTGGTTGAAAGCAGTAAAGATCTGTTCATTGATTGACGTATTCAATGGATTCAAGGAAGTACAGAAGGAGACTTATCAATGGACAATCAAACACGTTATCGACAGAGAAGCTGGCGCAATTACTGGTGTTCTTCGAGAACATGACAGTAGCGAAAATGACAATACATGGCTTGTCATCGCTAACGCAATTCAGAGGATATTGGCGAAGCCGTCTTCGTATTCTCTCCCTGTTGCTATGGCTAGAGCAAAAGTCATAACTCTTACTTCTATCAACTTCGCGACAAAGCATAATCGGATCATAAAAGAATTGAACAAGAAGTCTTCGAAGTTTGGGATAAAGAGCAGCACTGGACTGACCGTTCTTCTTGATCAATTGTGCGAACAAGGATACTTGAAGAAGTTAGATAACAAAAGAATACGAACAATAAAAGGATGCGAAGCGAGCAGAGCTTCAATTGCGTATGGAATGACGGAAGATTTCAAGTTATGGCTAACAAATCTCTCTTGATCTTAAATTGCAACTTGGGTAGCGGTTGGCCGGTTTGCGGCAAAAATGGGTAGGCGGCGAGGCTGGAGGACGTCGTTCCTGTAAGTGACTGTTTTATAAGCATTCAGATGGGGGACAACTTGGGTAACTTACCCGGACTATTACCCGGACTATACCCAACCTAATTGTTAATTAAAACAATCACTTAGGTGACTTCATGGGTAATTTTTAAGATCGGGCGTGAGAGGGGTCGCGACCGAGTGAGCATAGGGTAAAAAATTACCCATTTGAAGGACAGAGTTCAGCTAAGTTATTGTTATTATTATAGATTAGGTTGGGTAATTAGCATGGGTAGAGCTTAGGTAGAACTAGGGTAACGTCGCGGGGAGCCCTCGATTCGAATTCTGATCGGAATCTCCGACTGAAGACGTTTTCTGATCATAAGATTTTTTCTGATAACTCTTGTGAACTTTCTTCTTTGAAGAGTCTGACTGACTGTTATTTTTAGACTCGTTTTAATTATTGAATTTATGATTTTCAAGGAGGTTGAAACTTGCTAAACGAACTTATATATGGTACACTTCTGCCATGAGCGCGAGCCCTCTCCCAACAGATTCAGCACGACGACTGTTCATCAAACTGCGAGCAGTCAAGAAGCGTCTGAAAGACCAGGACAACGAATTCTGCGTCTTCTACGCTTGTGAAGTGCTGGCTTCCTTTCAGCGTATGATTCTATCTGGAGTCAGTTTTGAAGATTCTTCTGAGATCGTTGTTGCGCTCCTTGAAGAAAAAACAAGCGAGGAAGAGAAAGATGAATTGATGAATGCTTTGAAGCTTATTGCTAAATTCACTCTTCCGGAAGGAAAGTCCATTCTCACCCAGGAAGCCATTGACATCGCTACCGCATACGGAGGCGGTTCAAAATGGTTCGACGGAAAGACAAAGCTGGAAGCGATTCGCTTTCTCAAGTCAATGATCGACGGCGAGACTTCAATTCCTGAAGATGAGGTTCGCGGCGTGTTACTGAAACTGACTAGCTGATGGCTAACGCAAGAAGGAAAGGAGCGAACGGAGAAAGAGAGTTCGCCGAATACATCAAGAATGTCTTGTCTTTAGATTTCACTCCGAAAAGAAATCTAGAGCAAGTTCGTTCAGGTGGAGCAGACATTCTCTGTGTCAAGCCATATTGCTTCGAGGTAAAGCGAAGAGAAAAGCTTGATCTTTATATGTCATGGACACAGGTTGTTCAAGCTGCTAGAGAGAAAGAAGACAATCCGATTCCTATCGTTGCATTCAGAATGAACAGAGACAAATGGAATTTTCTGATTCCTGCGTCTATGCTTGTGACTGAGATAGAATTCGGATATCTTCAATTGACTGACAGAGTTTTCAACTGCTGGATCAGTAATCATTACAATTGGTTCATTGAGAAAAATGGTCAATGAATCGCATAGAGCTGACAGGACCGCAGACAGAAGTATTTCTGATGGAGAACAATTATCCGTTGTTCGTTGGCGGATATGGAAGCGGAAAGACTCAGTCTCTCATTTGTAATGCTCTGAGAGATGTTCTGCATAATCCAGGTGTCAGGGTCGGAGCGTACTGCCCAACATACGATCTATTGAAACTGAATCTGATGCCTCGTCTGGAGGAAGAACTGACGAAGGCCAGAATTCGGTTTACAATGAACAAGAGCGATCACATCTGCACGGTTGAGACCGGCAGTCAGATCATCATGAGAAGTATGGACAATCCTGCGCGGATTGTTGCATACGAAGTGTTTCGGTCTCATGTTGACGAGATTGATACGCTTCCGAAAAAGAAAGCTCAGGACGTTTGGAACAAGATTGTAGCGCGTAATAGATCAATCGTTCGCGCTCCAGATGGAGAAAAGCTTCGTAATCAAATTTTCGCTTACACGACACCGGACCATGGATTTTCATCTTTCACCTACTCAAGATGGGGAAAAGATCCAGGCGAAGGATATAAGTTCGTAAGAGCTCCGACGTATAGCAATCCTCATCTTGATTCCGACTACGTTGAACGACTCAAAGAAACATACGACGAGCAATTGGTTGAAGCGTATGTGAAGGGTCTCTGGTGCAACATCACCAGCGGAAAAGTGTACAGGTCTTATGACAGAGAGTTATGTCGTTCTGAAGAAAGGTATAGGAAGAGAGAACCTATCAGAGTCGGAATGGACTTCAACGCCAACAAGATGGCGGCTTGTGTCTTTGTCATGAGAGGCAATAAATGGCATCAGGTGAGAGAATTGGACAATGGAGCAGACACTCCTGATGTTTGCGAATGGCTCAAAAGAGAATTTGAAGGAAGCAAGATAACCGTTTATCCAGATGCTTCCGGCAATAGCGTTTCTTCAAAGAACGCTTCAACTTCAGACCTGTCTATCATAAAATCTTTTGGATTCGCCATAAGAGTCAATAGCAGGAATCCGAGAGTGAGGGACAGAGTGAATTCTGTCAACATGGCCTTTAGCAAGGGTATTGTAGCAGTGAACGACGAGACTTGTCCAGTGACGGCTGAATGTTTAGAACAACAGACATATAGTTCGTCAGGAGAGCCTGACAAGCATTCTGGTCATGATCATCAAAATGACGCGTTCGGATATCCGATCGTATTCCATCATCCGATTTTAAGACCAATGAGCTCAGGTTCTGTGATAGGAGTCAACTAATGACCGTCAAAGCGACACATCCTAGTTTTGATTCAACGATCGATGACTGGACTATGGTCAGAGATTGTTACGAAGGCGAGACAGAGATAAAGAGAAAGAGAACGCTTTATCTACCTGCTACTGACACGATGATCGCTGACGGCATGTCTGGTTCAGAGGAGCTTGGGTCAAAAAGATATGCCTCTTATCTGAAAAGAGCGAGATTCCCAGATTACGTTCAAACGTCTGTTGATCGCATGGTGAGCATGATCAACCGACAAGAAATCCAGGTTGAGCTTCCGCCAAGTATGCAATATCTGATTGAACGTGCGACTCCTTGCGATGAAACGCTAATGGAGCTTTATCGCATGATCACTTTCGAACAGCTATTGACCGGAAGACTCGGACTGCTGGCTGACTTTGACGGAATGACAACGAATCCTGAACCTGTTATCGCGATTTATAAAGCCGAAGCAATCCGTAATTGGTTCTATGAAAAGAATGAAGGTCTGTCCATGGTCGTTCTGGACGAATCTGATTACGAAGTAAATGACTTCGTTTGGAGACTGAAAGAACAGTATAGAGTCTTGCAGCTATTGTCGGAGGGAGAAGGTTCTTTTCTTTCTTATCATTTCGGTCTCTTTGAAGATGATTACAATATTGAAAGCATGGCTGCTCCTCAGATCAGAGGCAACACTCTTTCTTATATCCCGTTCCATTTTATCAACTCCGGAGACCTGTCTCATGAAATTGGGAAAATTCCTAGCATCGGTCTTGCTCGTATCTGTCTTGGTATCTATCGCTCTGACGCCGATTATCGTTCAAATCTTTTCATGCAAGGTCAAGAAACTCTTGTATTGAAAGACGTCATGAGAGACAGCGATGAAGAGAATGTAAGGATCGGACATGGTTCTTACATTGAAGTCGGTCATGAAGGAGACGCTTTCTATGTAGGCGTTTCAGGCAACGGACTGAGCGAACAGAGAACTGCGATCGAGAACGACAGGAAGGAAGCAGAAGAAAGGTCTCTTGGCTTAGCTTCTGTCGCTGATAATCAAAGCGGTGAAGCTTTGAAAACCAGGATCGCCTCTCAAGCATTGTCGCTGACGCGCGTTGCTCATGCGGCAGCGGGAGGTCTTGAAAAGTCATTGCGCGACATCGCTGAATGGCTAGGTCTTGATCCTGAAAGCGTAAACGTGAACGCTAGCATTGACTTTCGTTCTGTTGACTTCGCTCCTGCTGATCTCAATAAGCTGATGATCGCGAAAGGTCAAGGAGCTCCGATGTCTCTGAAGAGCATTCATAAGGTGCTGGCTGAGAGAGGATATACAAAGCTTACCTTTGACGAAGAGATGGAAGAATTGCAAGAAGAACTTCTTCTGAACAATCTTGGCGAAGAAGATGACGACGTCTAATCAAAAACTTTTTGATTCGTCAGTTAGACATCAGACTTATCTTCTGAGGTATGCTCGCGGATTGCGCAATCGCATGATGAAGATTCTCAACGAATCTTCTGAAAAGATAAATGATATCGCAAGAGCAAACCTTCTAGGAGTTTCCGCTATAGAAAGCGAAGCTCAATGGAGAAAAGTTCAGAGGGCGTTAAAGCGTATTGAAGAAGTCAGACGACAAGCATGGAATGAAGCGAAGTTGCTTGCTGTAAACGAATTGAGGCAATTAGCGAGATCAGAACCAGACTTCGTTATCCAGAGGATCAAAGCTGCTTTGCCTGTAGTCGCTGACTTCAGCAAGCCGTCAGCGGCAGCAGTGGATAGAGCGCTTGCAAGGCCAGTCCAGGGAAGGACGCAAAGGCAATGGCTTGACAGCCTAAGAGTCACAGACATGACAGCGATAAGATCGTCTGTCATTGCGGCGACAACGGAAGGAGCTCCTTTGATGACTGGATTGAAAACCAGTTATCTGAAAACAGGAAGAAACGTTGAATCTGTAGCAAGAACTCTGACGACACATACTTCAACAACGGCAAGGACCGAGACTCTCAAAGAAAACGATGTATTGGAGCAAGAAGAATACATCGCTGTCCTTGATTCAAGGACTACATTCGTTTGTGCCAGTAACGACGGAAAAATATATGCCGTAGGTTTCGGACCGACTCCGCCATTGCATTTCGGTTGCAGATCAATCCGAGTAAGCGTATTGCCGAAGGACATGCTCAAAGACCTACCTTTAACGCCTTCAACAGAGAAAGAGCTAGTTCAAGATTTTGCTAGAGAAAAAGGTTTCACTGGAGTTAACTCCAGATCAGATTTGCCGTATGGATACAAAGGTGAATTTGATAGGTGGGCTCCACAGAGAGTTTCTGGCATGATTGGCGGTCCATCAGAAAGAATCTCATATACTGATTGGCTTCGTCGTCAATCTGCTGAGTATCAGAGAGATGCGTTGGGTCCTACGCGCGCTGCTCTGTTTCGTAAAGGCGATCTCAATTTGGATAAGTTCATTGACGGCACTGGTTCCGCGCTGACTTTGGATGAGCTTCAAAAGAGAATGCCTGATTTGTTTGAAAATATCTAGGAGAGAAGAAATGTTGAAAGCAGTTGTTGACAGTATGAACGAAGTAGAAGAGAAGTATCACGATCTTTACGAAGAGAGGGGCGGAAAGTTCCATCTCAAGCGTATTGACGGGATGCGAACCGAAGCCGATGTTTCTCGTGTTCAGTCTGCTCTTGAAAAGGAAAGGAACGATCACAAAGAAACGAAGAACAAGTTCAGCTTCCTCAACGGAGTTGATCTGGAAGAAGCGAGAGAACGGCTTGATAGATATGATGAGCTGGCCGCGAAGGCTGAGTCCAGCGGAGACATTGAAGAAAGGGCGACGCGTCTCGCCGAAGCAAGGATCAAGACGACGCTTGCTCCTGTTCAGCGACAGCTCGATGAAATCACTCGCGAGAGGGATCAGCTGAATGAGTCTGTGCAAGTCTTCCATAAGAAAGAGAAGCGTCGCACGATCCATGATGCAGTCAGAGATGCAGCGGTAAAGTCAAAGGTCCGACAAGAAGCTCTGGAAGATGCTCTGATGCTCGCGGAGAATGTTTTCGATGTCGACGAAGAAGACAATGTCAGGACGCGAGACAATGTCGGCGTGACGCCCGGAATTGACCCTGTCGTATGGCTGTCGGACATGCAGCCGAAAAGACCTCACTGGTGGCCTGAGAGTATTGGCGGTGGAGCAGGTGGCGGAAACGGAAGGAACAACAACGGTTCCAATCCTTGGTCTGCTGACAATTGGAACATGACAGAACAGGGAAAGATTTTCAAAGAGAATCCTGACCGCGCTCAGCAGCTTGCGAGAGCAGCTGGGACCAGCATCGGCGGTTCTCGTCCATCTGTCAAGAAGTAACTACATCAGCGAGAGAAGACATTCTCCTCTCGCTTTAATTAGGAGAAATCAATGACTGCGAACACGAATGTAAGATTTGACCTCTTTGAGGTCATTGGTCCTCCTGCTGCTGGAGCGAAGATTCGTTTCAGTCTGAACAAGTTTGACAATGATTTGGAAAGAGGGGCTTTAGTACCTAATGGCATGAAGTGACCGCTGACGAAACAGGTATGGCTATCGTTTCTTTGTGGCCGAATGAAGCCGGAATGTGTCTGATGAGTTTGTTGACAATGTCTTTCAATTGGTAGTTCAGATAAAAACCTGATCTTTGCCATGAAATCATGAAGCAACTCCTTCATCGGGTTGCTTTATCTTACCTGATATGCTACAATTGGCGCAACGGGCATGGGCCTATCTTCCTGCTCGCGTCAGTCATGGGACTCGGCGCGATTGTTTCTCAATCGCCTATCCGAGGAGGACTCAACATGGCGACTCGCATTTCAGACATCATCGTCCCGGAAATCTTCACGGGATACACTCAGCAGCTCACCGAACAAAAGTCTCGTGTCATTGCGTCCGGTGCTGCCGAACGCAATTCGACCTTCGATCAGTTCTTGAACGGTGGCGGCTTGACTTTCAACGTTCCTTCTTTCCAGGATCTCGCTGACGACGATGACAACGTCGCGTCCGATGACCCGGATCAAAGTTCGACTCCGAAGAAAGTTCAGACCAGTCAGGAAGTCCAGGTCCGTCTTTCGCGAAATCAATCCTGGAAGACGATGGACTTGGCTTCGGCTTTGTCTGGTGCTGATCCGGCTGAAGCCGTCGCTCAGCGCGTTTCAACCTATTGGGCTCGTCGTGCTCAGGCGGCTTTCCTCGCGACTGTTCAGGGTGTCTTCGCTGATAACGCTGCTGCTCCTGCTGGTTCAGAGCACGTTGTTGACGACATGACGAATGACATCTCCGGATTAAGTTTCGGTGACGGCATCACTAATTTCTCTGCTGCCGCATTCCTGGACACGACGCTTACGATGGGCGATTCGATGGAGGACCTGTCTCTCATGATGGTTCACTCTGTCGTCTTCAATCGGATGCAGAAGCTGAACCTGATCGATTACATCCCCGACGCTACTGATCAGATTCGGATTCCCACTTATCTGAATCGTGAAGTTATCGTCGATGACTCGGTTCCGGCTGCTGGCGGCATTTACGAAACGCTTCTGTTCGGTCGTGGCGCGATCCAGCTCGGCATGGGTGCTCCTGAGGTCCCCACCGAAGTTGATCGCGATCCTGATTCTGGCAATGGTTCCGGTTCGGAATGCCTGTACTCTCGCGTGGAATGGGTCATCCATCCCGTCGGTTGCGCGTATGTCGGCACTTCTCCTGTCGGTGGTCCGAGCAATGCTTCCACTTCCAACAATCTCGCTTCTGCTGGTTCCTGGCAGAGAGTCTTCCCGGAACGGAAGCAGATCAAGATTGCTCGCCTGATCACTCGCGAAGCCTGATCACTTTTCCTTTTTCTCGCTGACGGGTCAATAGCGTCCTGCCCGTCAGTGAGATAAAGGATTCATCTAGGAGATTTCAAAATGCCAGACTCAAAGCAAACTGAAAAGCCTTCTAACAAGACTTCAAGTGAAAAGGTGAATGCGCCTGAAGTCGACGAGATGACGGCTTTCAAAGCAAAGCAAAAAACTCTTGCCGAATCAATCGACAAGATTGTTGCCGAAAAGGCAAAAATCCAGGCGAAGATGAATGCTGCTCAGAAGGAATACGATGATCATGTCATCAAAGTTCCGCAAGAGACTCACGCTGAAAGAGTTCGCGCTATTCAGCAGAATTCAGCGAAGGAGCGTGAAGCGAAAGTGAAAGCTCGTCAGGCTCTGCTTGAACAGGGAGTTGACCCTGAACTCTTGGCGAAAGTCTTGAAGTAAATGAGCGCTTGGACGTTGGTCCGATATTTGATCCCTCCGCCTGATGCTCAGGATGCGGAGATCACAAGATGGAGAGTATTCATTGCGATATTGTCCGGAGTGAACTTCGTTCTTGTCATTGTCGCGTTTGCGATCTCATTCGGGCTGACTCCATTTTTCCCAGGATTTGCATCAAGAGACGTAGTGATAGAATTGATGCAAAACAAATGGACACGAGACGTAATTGAGCTCCGTCGTCATCAATGTTTTGCTCTTGCTCAAAACAACGAAGCCGGAGCTCGTTTCATGTCCCAGCAGATGAGTGAGATGCTCACAAAACATTATCGCACTTTCGGTTATGAGAAAAGAATACCGACTTGTGAAGAGGTAGGAGTGAGGTTTGGCCTCTCAGATCAGACCAGCTACATGATGGAGAAGCAGCGTTGATAACTGACTCTTATGGACGGCTTCTTTTCTCTAGAGAGGAGTTACAGTGCAAGTCTTCTGGCGGTCTACTGCTCGCCGTTGGTTTCGCGAAAGCTTTGCGAAGACTGAGGATTGATCTTGGCGAGAAAATGATCGTGAATAGCTGCTGTCGATCAAGAGCTCACAACGCTAGATCAAAAGGCCATTTTCGTTCATTGCACGTTTACGACTTCCCATACTGGCCGACAGGCGGAACTTGTGCAATCGATATTCGCGTGACCAGCGAAGGGTTCAAAGAAAGGCTGATAGAACTCGCTCTTTTCCAAGGATGGTCAGTCGGAATTGCAAAGACTTTCGTTCACATTGACAGAAGAACTGAAGTGTTGAATTTTCATCAAACGAGATTCAAATACGAATGAACAGGTTCACTTCAATTTGGACAGCACTAATTTCAATAAGAGGTCAAGTGCCAGCGAAGGCAAGAATGCTTTCAGTTATGGTGGGAATTTTCATTGTTTTTGTTTGCGTCGCTTTGCTGATCAATCTTGCATGGGGACGAGAGTTGGATGAGCTGCTATTCGGATTCATTAGCATGTATGTCATCCTCGCAATTATCCTTATGAGAGTAGGAGTGGTCAATGCTTCCGGGTCAGATCAAGTTAATCTCAATGGGGATCGCAATCTTGGCTCTGGTGATAGGATCGGCGGGGATAGTGATCAAGGTCAAAAATCTTGAGCGTTCTCTAGTCAAGAAGAATGAGGAACTCTCTCAATGCGAGGTGAGGACCTTGACCTTCAAGTCGGCAGCGGTGCACAATGCAAACCAAGTCGAGATTTTTGCTTCGCTCGCGGAGAGAAGACTTGAAGAACTTGACAGGATTGAATCCGAAACTCTTGTAGCTGTTGCGATGAGAGAAGAAGAAAGGAAGGAGAGAATTCGTGAAGCAAATCAAAATCGGCAAACGCTTTCTGAAGCAGAGTCTACTGATTGCTCTTTGCATCCTGTTCGTGACGAGTTTGGCAGGATGTATGGAGAAATCCTCAGAACCCTTGATCCGATACGAAGTCAAAACGGTGATTAAAGAAGTTCCAGTTTCTGCGCCCGAAAGCTTGACCAGAAAACATTCTCTTCCTTTCCTTGATTCAGAATCAAGCTATGAAGAATTGGAAGACGCAATGATTCAATGCGCCGTTGAAGTCGTTGCTTGTAATCTTGACAAAGAGGTAATTGAATCTTTGCCTCAGTCAGACGGAGAAGAAAATGATCATCGTCGTTGAAGATGGTACAGGTCTAGAAAATGCGAACAGCTATGCAAGCGTCGCTGAGGCTGATGGCTACTGGACTGTCAGAGGCAATGTATCGTGGACAGGAAGCGAAACAGAGAAAGAAACGGCGCTGATCAAGGCAACAGATTACATTGATTTGAGATGGGCGGGACTGCTGAGAGGATTTAGATCCACTGAAGAGCAATCCTTGGAATTTCCGAGAACGGTTTTCCTTCCTGTGCCATTGAAGCTGAAGGCGGCTTGTTTTGAATATGCTCTGAGAGCATTAACCGCCGAGCTAGCTCCTGATCCAACGCACGATGATTCAAACAAAGATGTCATCCAAAGATCAGAAGGTCTAGGCAGAGGAGCTCTCGCAGAATCAGTAAGGTATGCAAGCTCAAGACCTAATCGTTTCCGCAGATATCCAGTTCCTGACGCCTTGATGTCTCCGTTCATAAATAACTCAAGAAGGCTGATCAAGTGAGCGAGATCGTCTACATCCTCAAGAGAGAAAGCGCTTCCGCAAAGCTTTACTCGAAAGGTTTCTCTGTGATCATCAGGAGAACATTATCAGGAGGTGCCATCTCAGAATTCACTGCGAGCGCTCTAGGATCGGGTTCTCCGAAAAAGATTGATCCTGACACTGGCGCTCCGATAGGTGATTTTGAATACGTTGTCAGTTCTGACGGCACCAATGAACCAAAAATTGGAGATCGTTTTATCTCTGACACTCGCGATGAAGTTATCGTTGACGTAACTCCAGAAAAGCCTTCTGAAACAATCATTCTTTGGAATGTAGTGACGAGAAAAGGATGAACGACCTAGACTTTGAAATGGATGACTCAGAGCTCAGCAGAGGACTGGAACTTGTCCGTCGCTATGCTAGACATCCGAGAAAAGTCATAACTGCCGCGTTGTTCGTTCTTGACAGAAAGATCAGAGACAGCTTTCAGGCTCAACAAAGTCCGTACGGAAAGAAATGGAAAGAGTTGAAACCGAACACTATCAAGGGAAGAAGAAGGAAGAATATAAACAGGAACTCTATTCTTCTCGCAACAGGCGTTCTTTTCAGGAGTCTTGACAGAGTAGTTACAAGCGACAATCGTGGAAGGATTTCTATCGGCGCTGAAAATAGACCGGTCGTTCCTCATCAGTTTGGAGCAAGCGAGATCAATCTACCTGCAAGACCTATTATGCCGATCAAGCCTCCTGGAATCGTTGCTATTCCTCGAGAATGGCAGAAAGACATTAACGAAGAATTGATAAAAGGTTTGGAGGACTCTTTGAAATGAGACTTAATCTTGAGTCAATCAGAGATCATCTTGCCGCGAGTGTTGTTCTTTCAGGAGAAACGATCAGGTTTGGAACGGCATACGAAAGAGACTACATGACAGCGTATGCTCAGACGTTCCCGGCTATCTGGGTCGCGGGTCAGAAGATTGTTTCGGTTGCGGGACGTCAGTCATATAGCGGCTTGCATCATCAGAAAATGAAATCCACAGTTCCTGTTCGTATCGTTTTGCAAAGATACGAAGACGGACAAGACAGTATTGAAACTGTTATGGATTCTGTTTTCGGACAAGTATATGACTGTCTGTTCGGATGGACGCCAGAAGGCGCGGAGAGTCCAATGTCTTTTGAAAGAACAGAAGATGGTCCGGCGGATACTTCAATTCTTATCGCTGACATGTTTTTCACTGCTGACATCAGACTGAGGAAATTAACATGAAACTGGAACTTCCGAAGCATGACGGAAAATGGGTTCGGGTCAACGGAAAGCTTTATGACCTGAATGTAGAAAGTCCTCCTGAGAGTGAGTCAACGGAGGTGGAGAAAGACTACGAGGATGACTTCGTGGTCACCGATGACGAAACTGAAATCAAATCCAACTTGGAGGATTAAATCATGGCACAGCCGAATCTTGAATCCTTTGAAAAGCGCGGCGTCGCTATCAAGGAAGAAACCACGGAAGGAACCGACGCGACTCCTGCTGCTACAACAGACGGTATCATGATGCTGAATGGCACCAGCGGCACCGAGTTTGATCCAGTAGAGCGTCCGGTGGATCGCACGTTCTTTGGTGGAGACAGCTTCGCGGTCTCAAATCGCCGAGCCTTCATCGAAGGTGACGTTGAAATCTACCCTCCTTCGATTCCTGGCGCCTCTACGGACGGAACTCCGCATTATGACATCCTCTTGCGGATGGGTGGGATGGCGAAGGTTCTGGATGCGGTCGGTGGAACGACGATTTACAATCCGATCAGCACTGGCATCGTTTCTGCTTCCGCGTATTTCTGGCATGTTGACTATGTCAAGAAAATTCTCGGCGCTAGAGCTGCTCTCACCGGTATGGCAATGACTATCGGTGAAATCGCTAGGTTCCGTTCTCGCGTTCTTGGAAATTACGAGAACGTGACAACTGAGTCTCTTCCGGCTGTCGTTCTTCCTTCGTATGTGCCGGAAGCGTTGGAAGCGAGCAACACTGTCGCGATGCTGAGCGTCGCTGACGCTTCGATCACTGATCTCAATCTGTGGGCGAAGGAGCTGTCTGTTGACTTCGGTTCTGCTTTGACGAACAAGCAATACACGAGCAAGTCGATCAACAGCATCTCAGGTCGCCAGCCTACTTTCTCTCTTCGTATCGCGAGGACTGCGCTGGCTGACTTCAATCCGTGGGCTGTTCGCGATGCAGGTCAGATTATGACTGCATCAATGCGTCACAACATGACTTCGCTCTACTCGACTCTGCGTGTTCGCGGTCAAATCGAGCAGATCAATGAAGTGGACATCGATGGAGATCTCGGTTGGGAATTGACCGGTCGCTGCATCCCGTCCAACACTGGCGGTGACGAATTCTCTCTTGAGTTCGGAACCATTTAATCACAGGCATGAAAGGAGAGCATAATGTCTGATAACGTAGCAGTAGACCTCGTTGGTTCAAATCGTTTTTGGTTGACAGTGAAATGTCAGGTTCCGGGCGAAGGGCCGAACTCCTGGAAGAACTTCCAGTTCGACGCGCAGTTCGAAGCGCTTCCGACGGAAGACTGGGAAGAGCTGGTGGAAACATCGACTCGCAGTGAAGCTCTTCGCAAGGTTCTGGTCGGCGTTGGTGACAACGTTCCGTCAGCCACTGTTGAAGTGGACGGTCAGAAGATTGAGCTCACTCCGAAGGATGTAGTTATTCGCAATCAATTCACTTGCGATGCTGCATTCATGGACTTCAATCTTTACATCACGAAGAACAGTCGTGACAAAGCTGTCCAGGCTGCTCAGTCAAAAAACTCGAAGCGGTCGCGAGGTCGTTAATTGGCGAGCTGACTGATTATGGTCAGTTGGGGTCCGAGTGGATAGTAGAGATAGAAGAAATCTATACTGGAAGCGAGGACCCCGACGCTGATTTCCAAAACGAAGAAAAGAAGATGGGTTTCTTCGTTGAAGGTAAAGACAACAAAGAGATTGAAACGGTCATTGTTACAGTAGGCGTGATGCCAGAGAACGATTTAGCAGTTGACCTTTTCGACCTTTGCGACCTGAACATACAATCTTCTTTCGGTGGTGCATACGCCATTGGTTTCAAATCTAGCGACTTAATTCAGTTAATGAAAGATGTCGTAGGAGTTGACAAGAATCTCAGAGAAGACACTCTTCGTCGGCTTAAAATCATGGGATCAGTAGCTGCGGAGTCCTTTAACAAGAAGACTCAAGCGAGTAAGTAACATGGACTATGATCTGAATATCGACATCAAGTCTGATGGTTCTGTTGCTGTCAGACAGATTCAAAGAGTGGAACGGTCTTTAAAGAAAGCCGGAGACGAAGCTGACAAAGCTTCTAGAAAAACAAGTGACGGCTTCAAAGAAGCCGCGAAGAATCTTGCGAAAGCTAGAGCAGCAGCTTCTCTAGTGAGCGCTGCGATTGTAGCTGTCGGATTCGCGTCTATTCGCGCGAATCTTAATTTTCAAAGATCTTTTACTCAGATAAACACGCTCGTTGGTATCGGAAGAACAGAGCTTTCTGAGATGAGGAAGCAAGTTCTTCAGCTCGGTGGTTCCACTGGCATCGGTCCGCAAGAACTGGCGGAAGCTCTGTTCTCCGTAACTTCTGCGGGTCTTCGCGGAACAGTCGCGCTTGAAACTCTTGAAGCTGCTGCGAATGCGGCATCGATCGGTCTAGGAAACACTCGTGATGTCGCTCTTGCTGCTGGTGCGGCAGTCACCGCGTATGGAGCAGAAACCATCTCCGCGACACGAGCAGTTGAAATTCTCGTAGGAACAGTTGAGCAAGGCAACCTTGCCGCTGATGAAGTAGCTAGCTCTTTCGGTCAAGTCATTGGTATCGCATCAGAGATGGGCGTTGCATTTGATGATGTAGGCGGATTCGTCGCGACGTATTCTCGTCTTGGCGTCAGCGCGGCTGAAGCCACGACTTCTCTTAGAGCGACTCTGACTTCCATACTTTTGCCTACTTCCGAAATGGAAGAGAATTTTGAAAAGCTGGGAATCAGTGTTGAGCAGCTTCGTCAAAATATAAGAGAAAGAGGTCTGATCACTTCTCTGAGAGAAGTGACTGATGCTGCTGCTCAGATGGACATTGACGTGTCTTCTTTGTTCCCTAATGTTCGTGCCCTTTCTGGTGTTCTAGGCGTCATGGGGCAAGAGGGTAATGCTGCCGAAGAAGTTCTAAGAGGAGTTTCCGCTGCTGTCGGAACGCTTTCTGAAAGAAGTCAAGCGGCATTAGATCTTGATCCTGGTCAAAGATTAAATCAGATCAGAGCTGAGATTCAGTCTTTGCTGATTCAAATCGGAGACAATCTAACTCCTTTGCTAGTAAACGTTGCAGAAGTCATCGCTTCAGTCGTTGAAAGCTTCAATGACCTAGACGAAGGAACTCAAAGAACCGTGCTTGCTGCTGGCGCGGTTGTTGCGGCCATAGTGCCGCTGCTGCTGGTGCTAGGCGCTTTAGCTGGTGCTATAAGGTCTCTGATACCTTTGATTGTTGGCTCTGCTGGCGTTGTTGCTGGCATGATTGCTATCGGAACCGCTGCTGTTGCTGTCGGTGCTTCTATCGGCTTGTTGATCAATAGCGTAATTGACTTCAACAGAGAGGCTTCTACTCTTAAAGATAGACTCGCTGACCTTACACCAGAAGCTGACCGCTTGACTCTCAGTGTATTGAATCTAAGAGAGCAATTTCTTCTGACTGAAATTGACAACGCGAAAAGATCTCTGGTAGAGGTCGCCGAAGAGACAGGTCAGTTCGCAGATGTTATTCGAGATGAAATGATTGGTCAGCTTCAGTCTCTCGGTCGCGAACTGCAGATAAATGATCAGAGGACGCAAGCTTACATTGACAGACTTGAAGCTTCTGGTCAAAATCCAAAGTCCATTTTCGAAGTTATATTCGACAACACGAAGTCGTCTATAGAAAATGCGATAACAATGCTTGACGAGTTTAATGAAAAGGCAAGTAACTCTGTCATCCAAGACATCGAAATTATCGGCATCGAAAGCGCAGAAGATCAAGCATCGAGGATACAAAGTCTAGGAAACGAGTTTGACTCGCTGGTCCAGAAGCTTGAAGGTCCTGTCGCAAGAGCATCCAGAGAGTATACTTTGGCTAATGATTTGCTTGTCAGGTCACTAGCTTCGGGGATCATCTCTGTAGAAGAATTCAATTATGTCACCGGTCTTCTGAATGCAACGACGCTTGAATCCTTGCCTATCTATCAGGAGATGTCAAAATACATTCCTTTCTTCGGAGAGTATTTCAGAGACGCTGCTGAAGGAGCGGCTAATCTCTCTGATGAAATCTCTACGCTGGAAGCATTCACGCAAAGATTGACTTCAAGCATGGTTGATGCTATCACCAATGGAGCTTCTGTGTCTGATGCTCTTGGTAATAGCTTAAGGTCTTTCAGTGGTGAAGTTTTCGGGAAAGCGATCAATGAAGCTTTAGGAGAAGCTTTAGCGAATGTAGGCGACAGCGAGGAAGTTTCTGCTGGTCTTGCTGTCGCGGCGAGCGTTATCGGTAACGGGATTCAAGGCAATGTAGGACAAGCCATCGGTTCTGCTGCTGGTGCGATTATCGGAAGTTTTATTCCCGGCATTGGTACTGTTATTGGCTCCGCTATCGGCGGCCTGATTGGCGGCTTGTTTGACGGGAGCAGCACTCCCAAGTTCCAGGTAAGAGGCACTGATGCAACAAGAGCTATAGGCGAAGGTACTGACTTCAGCACAGTAACTGACTTCGGTCAGATTGACTTTGCGTTCAGAGAAATTGAAGACGAAGCCAAGAGAAAAATTATTGAAGGGTTCACTTCTTTCGACAATATCGTCGCAGACATCATAAGCGGAAACGAACTCTTTGATGAGGCGTCAGACGCCCTGGATTCTTTTGCGGTGTCCTCAAGGTCTGACAGCGAAGATGTTGCTACATTGCTCCGTGAAAGACTGGATATAATCCTAGGCGTTTTCCCTTCGTTCGTTTCAAGGCTTGTAGATGAAGGGATAACGCTTGACGAGCAATTGCAAGTTTTCTCTGATATTATCAGCATCGGTAGAAGGTTTGCCATCGGTCAGACTTTAGGTCTTGTCGCTTCTGACGTTCCTGTAATTCCGACGAACCCTGTAAATCCGTTACCTCCGATCGGAGGCGGCGGCGGTGGCGGCGGCGGTGGCGGTGGTAGTGGTGGTTCTCCTCCACCAGGCATAGGTCCTCCGATGTTTCCAAGGTCCGTTTCTGAATTCGGAAACGCGATAAGTATAGTCATGGACGCTGCTGACGAAGCTTCAGATAGCATGTTCCAGCTTAATGAAGTGATCGCAGGGAACGCAGACGCTTCTAGCTTGAACAATCCTGTTCTGCAAAGAACTCTTGAACTCGTTTCTGAGTTAAGTCGATCAAACGAAACTCTTGCTCAGACTTACGAAAGACTTCTCCAGACCGTTGCTCTCCTGGACAATGTTATTTCTTTGACTGGAGTAGCTTTCTCTGGCACAAGAGAGGAAATGATTAGGTTCGGTGACGACCTCGTCGCGGCATTCAATGGGGACATTGGTAGAATCGGCTCTATCATCGAAAGAGTCATAGGGGTCATTTTTACAGAAGCTGAAAGACTAGACGTGACAATAGCGCAGAGCGCTTCTCTCGCTGAGCAATTATTAGCGTCGATTGGAGTACAGTTCAGCGGTGATTTATTCGACCTTTCAGCTGTTGAAGACTTGTTTGATCTGTTCAGCAGCGGAGAATTAGGAGGTGACGCTTCAGCTATACTTCTTCAGGCTATCAATGCGATCCTAGACGTTATTGACTCTGAAGAGAGGCTTGCTGAAATCAGAGCAGATGGAGCTGAAGATCTTGGAGAATTAACAGACGCTGAAGAAAAAAGAAATGAAGCGTTCAGAGACGCATTGGCAATCGCTCAGATTCTGGAAGGTTTAGAGATTGACGCGAAAAGGTCTAGTCTTGAAGGACTTGAACTTGAATTGTTCAATGTCTCTGTAAGATTTGATTCTCTTAAAGATGAACTTATTTCTCTCGGCGCTACCGAAGAAGAACTCGCCGCACTTGCAGGTTTTAGAGCAGACTCTCAGAAAAGACTCATAGAGCAGGAGCAACAAAGAATAGCGGCGGAAGAAGCTTCCAAGGCGGCGGAATTGCTTGCAGAGGCTGCCGAAGAGTATAAGAGAGCTCAGGAGATTTTACAAAAGTCGTCTGACCTCCTCAAGAGTGTTAACGACAGAATTTTTGACTTGACTCGTGATGAATTCCGTATTCGATTTCGCAATATCACGAGAGAAGTTGAAGAGCTTATTGCTCGCAACGAAGAGCTTCTCAACGACGAGAAAGTTCTTGGTCAGATCAGAAAGCTTGAGCAGTTAGAGCTGTCGCTTCTCGCAGAAGCTGTTCTTGCAAGCATTGAAGACATCGTTGAACAGCTTTATGGCTCGGGGTCTGCTCCTTTCGGGACAAACGAGATCAATACTCAGATCAATGGAGTAGCTGAAGCAAACAGGCGCAGATACGAAAGAGAGTATCAAGCCATTCAGAGAATAAGCGATTTCATTGACAATTTGCTTTTGTCTGACTTGTCTCCTTTGACTCCGACAGAAAGACTTGGCGAAGCAAGAACGCAGCTTGATGCCGCTTTCGCCGCTGCGGAAGGTGGTGACGTTGACGCGCTTGAAAATCTTCCGTCTATCGTTCAAGCTTTCTTATCTGAACTACAAGGATTCACTGGAGGAGTCGGAACATTCCCGGATGAATTCGCTGCGATCATTGAAAGACTTCAAGACATCCAAGCGAATGGTCCGACAGTTCCTCCGGAAGATTTGCCACCGACTTCTGGGGTTGTCCGAGAAGTAGGAAGAAACATTGAGAATGAGCTTACCGAGCTCCAGAGGCTTCAGCTTAGCTCTGTTTTGATAGATCAGATTGGATTGCTGTCTCGTCTTACTGGCGACTCTCCTTCAGAGATTGCAGATAGACTTGACATCCCGCTTGCTGATTTGATTGGAACGATCCAGGGAGAACTGCCTGATCTTACTGGTCAGGCTCTTGCTTCTTACTTTGACGAATTGGTCATTGAAGCAGATGCTCAGCAACAACAGTTGAACGATCTTATCAACGCTGAAACAGCTGCTCAATCAATCAGACTGGCAATGAATAAGACGCTTAATAACATCTTGATTGCAATTGGCGACATGGACAATCAGTTTGCTGGTCCTGCTCCTGATCCAGGGTTCGCGACAGGTGGATTCGTGAACAGTTCTTCAAGGATTCTAGCTGGCGAAGCTGGCAGAGAGCTTATCCTTCCCAATAGCGTCACTGAATTTTTCGCAAGGGTCGGAGTTCCTGTAAACTCTTCGCGTTCAGATGGACCGATGATAGTCGAGTCCATAAATCGTTTGTCCTTGATTATTGAAAGACAGAATCAGCTTACAGAAGATCAGACTAGCGTCATAAGAAATGGAAACGACTCTCTTAGCTCGTCTTTCCTGACAAGCAACAAGACGGACAGAAGAATTCCTTCAAGGGGAGGCGAACGCTGTGGCGGATGAAACAGTAATTGTAGAAGTCACTTATGACGAAGGAAGCGGAGATGAAAAAGTATACATCTCTAATCGTCATGTAAGCATAGACAGAAATGTTCTGGTAAGACAGATCGGACTTCCAGAGTATACGATCAGCATTGGTCTTTGGATCTGGGAGACGAAAACCTCTGTCTCGTTTGGCGAATTGACTTTGATCAATAACGATGGAGCTCTTGATTTTCTCTTAGAATCTGACGTAAGAGACAAGTCGGTCATTTTCAAAGTTTTTGACAGATCGTATGAATACGAAGACTATGAAATTATTGCAAATCTGAATATTGACTTCCTAGAAACAGACGATAAAGGCAACATCCGAGTCGTATTCATTAATACTAGAGCCGAGTTGGAAAAAGTTTTCCAGAGCGTCTATTATGACGATCTCACTCCGGTTCCAGAGTTAGAAGGTCAGTCAGTACCTATCGCTCTAGGAGAAGTTTATCAAGTTCCTGGTATTCTGCATGACGAGATCAATCTGAATTATGACCTCAGTCAAATACCGATAGCAGAAATCTATGACGTATCGAGCAATGGTCATCCATTCTTGACAACGCAATGGAGGCATGACGAATACGGGATCAAAGCGTTAGTAACTCCGGCAGGGAAAGTAACATCAAGCTTCAAGAGCAATCAGAAGACGATCGCACAAGGTTTGACGACGAGCGACTTAGCTTCTGGATACCCTTCTAGCGGTCATCTGAACTCTTCGATGAATAGCGACTTCACTGCATGGACAAGCACAAAGCCGACAGGATATTCATTAGGTTTCGATAAAGTAGCAAGTCCTGAAAAGGAATTAGAAAGATATGGTTTACAGAACAGACTGAGGATCATAAATAGAGATAAAACTTTCGCTGGCCTCACGGCGCAAGCTCCTAGAATATCAAGAGACATCGGACTTGTAAAAGGTCGCTATTATGGAATTCATTTCGATTTTGTTTCTGTTTCTGGGTGGACAAACAGAGTGAATTTCATTACTCTCGGATCCGCCTCTCTTGCCAATCTGAATAATCAGACCTTTGAAGGAAGCGAGCCAAATGTTGACCTCATAGTAGTTCAAGACGTCTTGGGAGACACCACTCTTTATTTCCGGTCAAGCGGTCCTGTTTTGAAAGTAATTTTCGGAGGAGGTTTGTTGACCGGGATCGATACCGAAATGGTGATGGACTCAATGAGAGTCTGGGACGTCGCCACTGGCGAAGTCATGTTAGAAGGTTTGACTGAATTTGTCCTTGACGACAAATGGTCTGGGACTTATGATTCTGCTCAGCTTTCAGATCTGCAGACTGACATAGGAGATCACGTTCTCGGTTTATGGCATAAGGACAGAGTGAAAACTGCCGATCTTCTTGACGACCTATTCAAACCTTTTCTTGGATGGTGGATACCAGACGTAAATAGAGAGATGAAATTTGGTAGGCTGGTTGACCCAGACTCTATCGCTGAAGCTTCTGTTCTGAATGTAGACAAATTCAGAATTCAGAAAGGAACTCAGATCAAAATCTATGATGACTTGATGCCCGGATTAACTAACATTTTCGGAGGCAAGAAAAATCATTATCAGATCTCTGTTGAAAATGCTGCTGGATCGGTTGCCGATCTAGGCAAAGCCGAGAAAGTTTCATCTGAGTTTACTATTGTCCGCAGAGGCGCGGAGGGTGAGCTTCACGAATTTTATCGTTGGGCTGAAGACAAGTGCATTCTTGAGTCAAATTTGCAAGACGAAGAAAGCATTGAAAGAGAAAGAGACAGAGTCGCGTCCATTGCTTCTGTGAAAAGAAAGTTCATCGAGATACCTATCATTTTGCCGAAAGGAAAGAAAGTGTTTCCTGGTGACAAGATAACTGTCACTTATCCGAGATATGGATTGGATGAGGGTGTTGATTTTGTAGTGATTTCAGTTTCTAGAGCTATTGTCGGACTGAATGCAACGATCATAGGTTGGAGATAAAGATGCCTAGTTTCAACGACGAAACGATGTTTCTATACGGAAGAGCGATGTCAGAGTCAAGCCTGTCATCAATAGTCGTCACTTCTGGCACAGTGATTGACACTGAAAATCTTGCGTCAATGCAAAGGAAGCCTAGAGCAAAGCTTTCTAGCGTGACTTCGGACGTGATAATTACTATCAATTTTTTTGGATATGTCTGGATAGACGGCGTCGCTTTTATAGACTGTTTCAACAAAGAAACTGCGACTCATCTAATGAGACATCTTATCCGCGTTGAAACAAGGACGGCTTTTTCTGGCTCTTTTGTTGATCAGACCGAGTCTGAGCAATTGGTGATAGACCCTTATCAAGACTACAGAGAATCTTTAAGTCCTGATCAGGTTTTCGATCATCATTTTCTTTTCCCTCAAACTGTCAAGTGTGAAGCAATGAAACTGACTTTCAGGAATGTTAATGAGGTCGGCTGCATCATGCCTTTCAGAGTTATACAAAGCGAAGAGTTGGCTGACAGAGGTTGGTCATTTCAACCTGTTGACGTTTCTGTAGTTCAAGAGTCGTCTGGCGGTCAGATCTATGCTGAAGATGGTCGTGTAAAAAGACGCCTTCAGATAGAGCATAGTTCTTTGAGTCATGCGGTCATGTATGGCGATCCAGAAAAAGAATCATTGATTGATCTTCCTACTCCGACATTGTTCGGCAATGCTTCTGGATCAGGCAACAGTTTCAACTTTGATAAAACTGTAAGTTCTAATGGAGAGTTAAATTTCGCTGGACTAGAAGATGAACAGAATTATCTTCTGGATGTAGAACTTAGATTCAGTGATTACACTTCATCGATCAATCCTATTCCTCAAGTAAGCTTTATTTCAGGAGTGTCCAACATCGGGAGTGTTTGTCAAGGTAGAAGAGTTTATCATGTCAAGACTAACTCTACCTCTCTAATTCTTTCGGTTAATAATTTCTATGCGACATGCGATGTTATTATTCACGGAGTTTACAAAACGTCAAAAGAAAGGACTTTTCCTTTTGTTACTCCAAGAGTAATTTATCCTGATTATCATCGCAGCGTCAACGACATGATAATGACGAATGGTCGATCTTTTCCGATTTACGCTTTATTGAGACCTTATGACTCTTACTGGTGGAGACATGCGTCTTTCTTCGGATACATTGAGAGCTTCCAAAATTATCGCGACAATAGAGGCGTCGCGACCGGCGGAGGATTCACGCTGCTAGAAACAAATTGAGGTCAGCAGGAGCCGTTGTAAGCCCTCGCTCGCGCAATAGGCGGCAACCCTACGCCTTGCCGCTTGCGCTGGCTCGGCGGGTCTACTGGAGGCCTTGCTGGTGCTTTTTTTGCTGGCGGCCTTGCTGGTGCGCTGGCGCTGCTGGCGCTGCTGGCGCTGCTGGCGCTGCTGGCGCTGCTGGCGCTGCTGGCGCTGCTGGCGCTGCTGGCGCTGCTGGCGCTGCTGGCGCTGCTGGCGCTGCTGGCGCTGCTGGCGCT
>Ga0210043_1000364_pt1 | contig 47259 bp, 70 predicted proteins | sample CryGeymet201501t_FD_183990 | JGI IMG/M metagenome (GOLD analysis project Ga0210043, IMG submission 183990) | Groundwater microbial communities from Crystal Geyser aquifers in Utah, USA - Crystal Geyser metaG 2015-01t (SPAdes) (version 2) | ecosystem: Environmental > Aquatic > Deep subsurface >... | reverse complement strand
CCAGTTGTTATTCTTGATCCTCACTCAGAATATCATACTTTGAAATATGAAAATACAGATGTTAAAGATTTGAAGAGACTTAAAGAACATGATTTGACACCTCGTGCATTCTTAGATAATATTAGATAGTTTTCCCCAGATACTGAAATAAATGAAGGCTCAGAACCAATAACTCTTGATATTAATAAATTGCAACCTCATGAGTTTGTTGATAACTTGCCTGATAAAATAACTCCTGCACAAAAGAATGTTCTTATGACAGTTCTAAGTAATCTTAATAATAAAATTAATTTTGATGAATTAATATTTAATATCTCAAATGAAGAAAATAATTCTAAATGGGATTTAATTTCAAAGATTGAAAGATTAAAGAAGTTAAAGTTGTATTCTGCAAACCCTACACCACTTACAGATATAGTTCAATATGGTAAAGCCTCAATATTGTCATTGAAAGGAGTAGAGCCTTATGTTAGAGAAACTCTTGTTACTGGGCTTTTAACTCAGTTGTTTGATGCAAGAAAGAAGAATGAGATTCCACCTTTCTTTTTAGTTTTGGAAGAAATACATAATTTTGCACCCCAATCTGGTTCAGGTCCTGCTCAAAAATCTTTAAATATTATTAGAACAATTGCAGGAGAAGGAAGAAAGTTTGGTTTAGGACTCTGTGCGATTTCTCAAAGACCTGCTAAAGTAGATAAGAATGTTTTATCTCAGTGTGGAACTCAAATTGTTATGAAAGTTACTAATCCTAATGATTTAAAGTCTATATTGGCAAGTTGTGAAGGACTTGATAGTTCTTCTACAGATGAAGTCGCTCAATTGAATATTGGGACATGTATGCTTACTGGAATTATTGATACTCCACTTAAAGTCAATGTAAGACCAAGAATGAGTAAACATGGTGGAGAAGGAGCAAGTATTAATTTCAAATAAAATCTGTTATTTTTATTTTTTTCTTTACTATTGGTTCATGGACTTTGACATAATTTTCAATACATTTTATTTCTGGGAATCCTGTTCTAAATGTTGTTATCCATGTTCTGTTCTGTTCTACAAGTAAAGTATTACCCCAAATATTTATACTTTCAATCCCATTTAATAACATGTTTAATACACACATTTTTACACAAACAATATCAATATCTTGATTTACATAAGTTGTATTTGGAAAATACTTTGCATGTGCCAGTGCCATTCTTCCTGCTCCTGAACAAGGATCACTTACTTTACCTAATGAACTGCCTGTAATCTGAGCCATCATTTCACAAATACACATTGGAGTAAAGAATTGCCCATGCTCTCCAAAAGATACACATGATTCATACATCTCTCCAAGAAAGTCATAATATTGCTTTTCTTCCATTTTAATAACCAATAATGTAAACATATCAACAAATAGGTCAATATCTCTATTCCCTAATTTATGAGTATTATTATATCTATTTACAATCTCAAGATAGTGCTCATCATCTCTTTGAAATGCAAAAATAATCAAATCCAACCAATCATTAAATAATCTTTTAGAATCATAACCTCTATAAACCAGAGTCTCAAATATTTTAGCAATATCTTTTATATCTTGAGACATATTTTGGTATTTTATCCTTTTTCTCATAAAATTAAGACTAATTTATAATTTATATAGAGCAAATCTAAATAACTTCTTTGATTCTTTCTTCTTTCAAGTTCATAATCTTACAGGCTCTTTTCAGGGAAGTAGGTATCAGACTTGCTTGTTTTCTGTTTTTCTGCAGGAAGAATCTCTTTTTATCCTTATGATATAGAAGTTTATAGTTTGGAGTCTCAGTTACATAATTAAGTTCTTCTCTAATTTTTAAGTTTGAATATGCAAGAGTCATTTTTCATATTTTTTTAGTTTTTCTTTTATTTGGAATATAATATCCTTCTTAACTCTTTCAAACAATTCTTGCTCAATATTTGTGCCTTTCCATTGTGCCATATACGATTCATAATCTGCTTTGTTAAACTCATCATTTACTACTTCCATAATTTTATCATGATGATTTAATCTCTCTTCTTTAAGCATTCCATTAATTAATTTTACAATTGATTTACCAGGAAGAGTAAATGAATTATTTAAATTGCCTTTCAAAGTTATTCTAATGAAATTCTTTAATTGATTATTTGTCATTTTTTAATCATGCCCCACATTGCAATCAAAAGGAAAGAATCTATACCAGTCTCGCCCTTTAGGTCTATACACCCATTCTACAGTATAAGTTTTATCATCTATAAGCAATCCACCATCTTCTGGACCTACTTTTAAAACATAAATTGCATCTTCTGGCATAATTCCTCTCAAAGAATTAGGATCTTCTACAAAAGAGATTAATCTGGAAGAACTTCCTTTTACAACATCTGAATTAACAACCTCAGGGAACTGATAAGATACTATTACATTAACTCCAAGACTTCTATAGTTTATTTGACAATCAATAATTGAAGAAATTGAATAATTGTTGTAAGGTTTAGTCTCTGCATAATAATTGGCATCATCAAATAAAATTAATACTGGCTGAAATGAACCTTTTCTTCTTTGTCTTTGACAATACTCTCTGACTTTATCAATTAAAAGCCAAACATCAGTGCTCATTAAAAAGCCTTTTTGAGAATAATAATTAATTGCAATAATATTGTTTTGAGCCCATTCATATTCAATATCTATCTCTCCAAGTCTATCATTGATGAATTTAGTACCAATCATTGTTTCAATTTTATTGTCTGCACTATTTTTACTTACTGGGAGCAGACTGGAATATTTCATTTTCTTCTGCAAATCTTTAAGTTTGGTTACACCTTGATTTACAAGACCTACTGCAAAAGAAGAGGCAGTGGATGAAAAACCTAAAGACTCCCAAACTTCTCTTGAAGTGAAATGTTTGATTGAATGAGAATAAAATTTGTATTTATCTAAAGGAAAATTATTTCTTTCTAAATAATTTCTAACATAAGAAGGACAGTAAGATACAATTGGAAGAGATTCATTTTTAACATTTTGGTGCAATCTTCTACCTTGACCTTTCAGTTTAGCACTGGACCATTCATCCTCTTTAGGAGAGAACACAAGTACTTTATAGCCCTGTTTATGATACTGAGCAATTATTGGTTTGATTAGTCTTGTTTTGCCAATTCCTGATGCTCCTATAATTCCTAAGTTTGTGTGCTCATAAGGATTAATGTTCCATCCGATTAATTGTTCTTCTGGTACATTGCCACCATAGGACTGAATTGGCTTTCTTGCTCCTAAAAGACAAATCTTTCTATTCTTGAAATAGTCATCTTCACGAATTTCTTTTTTATGCAGTTCTTTGATGATGTTTTTGTATGGAGATTCATATTTCCTCTTCTTTAGTTTAATTTTCATCATAGTATCTCCACCCCTGAGAAGGTTTTAACTGCTCTCCATCTTTAATTTCAGTCCAAGACTCTGAATAAAATCTAAACTCAAATAAACCAGTATCATTATTTTGTATTGTACCAAATATCTCAAAATACCCTCTCACAATTCCATTAATTGCAAAATATAACTTATCCACTGATTGTTTAGGGAATCTACTTGTTTCCCAATAACAATAACATCCTTGAGACTTCTTTCCATCCTTTAATTTATGAATCAATACATCATAATTAGTGAAGATTAGTATTCCTGCCATTTTACACCTCTACATTGTCTAAATAATCATCATCCTTATCCTTATACGAATGTAAACTATCAATAAATGATGGATAATCATTTTCATCAAGACCATATCTTGGAATTACATAGGACCACATTTCAATATAAGTCTCTCTTGCTCTTTGCAAATCCTCTGCTTTATGTAATGGATATAATCCTTCTCCTCTCATAATCTCTAAGATTTCATCATGTGCTTGTTGAATTTTTGGAATATCATTAATAGGATTTATCTGAACTGCAGGTTCATCATCTCCAATAGGAGTCTCAATCTCTTCTGTAAAATAACTATCTGGACTCTTATGAGGCATAGAATGGAGAGATTTTGGATTGATTAGACTCATAGTAAGGTTATTGATTTGTTGTTGCATTTGCTCAAATTTGTTATTTTGCATTTCTTCTCTTAACATATCAATTTTATCATCTTTTTCTTTTAATTCTCCTTCTTTTAATTGTAATTCTTCTTGCAACTCTTCAATTGCTTGATTTTGTACATCTAACATTTTAACAAGTTCTTCAAAACTTTCATCAAGTTTCTCTTTAACATCATAAAGTCTTCCAGGAATGGAATTTAGTACAAATAAAGCATTTTCTCCAACTAAAGGATATTTTCTATTTTGATAATAGGTTACTAATTTTTTCATTGCCTCTTTAAATTCAATGATTTCTTCTGCTCCCCATTCATCTTTAATTTTTATTTTTGTAGAATTGAAATCAAGTTTGTTTGCACTAAATTCAAAAAATTCTTTGATTCTCTCTAAATTACCCTCAATATCTATAATTTTACTGCTCATTTGTAATGTACCTCTAAAACATCATTAAGATAGTCTCTTAATTTTTCAACTGCAAGTTTATTTGGAAGTATTAATTTTGGATTCTTTCTTGGACTTCCTAAACACTCATCATAAATATAAACTAATTTGGTTTCAAGTTCAGTTGTAAGCACTTCTCCTTCAATATCACTATATATTCTTGTCATTTTTATTTATTATTGGTTTGGATTGGACTTGCAGGACTATAAGAAGTTAATTTTCTTGACTGCTCTACAATGTCTTGAACTTGTTTTCTTTGGTAATCATCAATTGAACTTGCAGAAATTAAACTTAATAATTTCTGGAAAGCATTGCTTAACTGCTCATTTTCTACCTTTAAAGTTCTAAGTAGCAACATATTTTGAGCAGGAGAACTATCAGAAAAAGAGAATTTTTTTCCATCTACAAGATCACAAAAGAATACTCTCCATACATTGCCAGTATAATCTCCAATCTTTGGCTCATATTCTTCCATATCAACAAAAAAGTATTCAGAAATTTCTCTAAATCTCATTACTGGCACAAGTTTGCCAAAATCTCCGATTTTTTTAAAACTGAATACATTCTCATGATTTACAGATGATTGACCTACTGAAATACCTTTAGGTCCAATAAATATTGACCGTTTAAAGAAGTTGTCTTTTTTACTCATAAGAATTATGCTTTTACAACATTTATAAAAAGCAAATATAAAGTTGGGAGAGCAGAGGTTTGATATTGTGGTCGCAATAACAAATATTTCTCTCCCAAATGATATATGTTTTATTTTTATTATAAACTTTCCTTTATAAATGACTCCAATTTAAAGGTAATAATTCACATTTTATCGTGTTTTGGATAAATATAACTTGGAAAATGGTGCAATAATGGATAAAATTAATATTAAAATTTCACAAAATCAAGGCATTGGTGCAAATAATGCTAATATTTTTCACTTTCACATACATTAAGTTAATAAATAATAAGTTACTACTAAGTGTTAGGACACACTCGTGTTCGTGGTCGCAATATAAAATGGAAACAGTAGGTTTGATTAACACAGAGAATAATATGCCAGAAAGTTTTATCCCAGATTTAACTGGGATGAGTGCTTATGCTAATTTGATTTCAAATATTGATATTGAAGAGAAAGTTTCAACTTTATTAAATTCAATTGATTATATGGATGATAATAGATATTATGATATAGAGAGGTTTAGAGGTTGTCTTGAAAGAATTAAAGAGACAAAGAATTATAATTTTATAATAAATTATATTTATTTTTATAGAACAGTAAAGAACTGGAAAATAGCAACTTGTATTCGTGCAATTTGTGTGTATTTAAAGTATCATAAATTTATTGATTTTAATAATTTGACTATTCATAGTACATTTAGTTTGTTTATGAATGTGAAACAATCAAAGTATGCACAGGCAAGTAAATCTTTAGATTGGAGAAAATTAAGGCAAATGATTAAGTTTGCAGGGTTTCCTTATGATACATCAGAATTTTATATGCCAGAACCTAAAGGAACAATTAGACCTGAGAATCTTTTAACTAAAGATGAATTTGAGTTAATTATTTCTGAGTTAGAAAAACATCAATATGGGAAAGGATTAGAGTATAAAGCATTTTTGTATATTATAGCAGACACAGGATGTAGAACAAGTGAAGTGTTATCTATTAATACTAATAGATTAATTATTAATAAAGAAGGTTTCTTTGAAATAGTGGTTAGTGGAAAAACAGGGGAAAGAAATATAGTTTTATATCATTCAACAGAAGTGTTGCAACAATTGATTAATAGTGGTTGGAATAAGTGGAGTTTTCAATATTGTGCTTTTTATAGGCAATTGAAAAGAGTAGTAAAAAGAACAGGGATTAACAAGAGAGTTTATAATCATCTGCTTAGACATGCTTTTGGTTCATTTATTGCAGAAGATAATTCTGTTTCAATTGAAGTTAAAAATAATTATTGTGGTTGGTCGCCAAGAAGTAGAGCACTTGAAACTACTTATGCTCATTTCTCACAAAGGAAAGTGATTGATTTAATGAAACCAGTATTAGAGAAGAATCCTCTTTTTGCATGTGCTTAATTGCTTTTTATAAATGTTAAATGTTAGATAGAAGTATGGTAAAAACAAATAGAGAAAGATTTAAAGAAATAATAGGGAAAACTCCTAAATGGGTTCAAGAATGTTTTGAAGAAAATGGAGATTTAAGAAATTCTCAACCAATTTTAAAAGGATTTGGAGGGTTATCGCATCATGAAAAAACAATGGTTGCATTTACTTTAATGGTTTGGACTGGAGATAATAACTGCTTTCCTAAATGGCATATTTTGTCAAATTTAGGTGGATTAGATTCAGATAAGCATAAAATTATAGCAGAATGGGTTTGTAATCCATTCTGGATGTGAATAAAATTAATCCCAATAAAGTTTACAACCAATAATTAAATTTTTAGGGATTATGTAAAAATAATCCTCAGCATGTTTTTTATCATCAATTCTTAGCAAGAAGAAATCATCAGTTTCTAACTCAATATAACCAAGATAAGTCCTTTTTTCGTTTACACCATCTCTAACTTTAATGAACATCTTTTGATTTTGCTTTAAATGAAACATGTTGCTCATTGTTCTGCCCTCATTGACTCTTTTGAAAATTCAATAATTTTATTATGATTAACTGATTTCTCCATAATCTTTTTTAGGATCAATTCATATTTATCTTGCCAAGTTGAAGATAGTTCTGATAACATCTTTTGCATTGCTTTTGGACTTGGTTTCATCCTTCTTAGGTCTTTGGCTTTGTTTTTACATGATGAACAACAATATTTCTGCATTCTTCCACCAGTAGTCCATGCAAAATCTTCCTTACCACACCATAAACAAGTATATTTTACTTCTGTCTTGTTTCTTGAAGGTTTTACTGTGATTTTCATTGCCCTTAGTTTATTTGCAATACAACCTTCATCAAGTCCAGTTTCTTTTCTAATATCTTTAATTGTTTTATTTTCAATAGCATACATTTTATACAATATTTTTTCAATGTTTTCTTGAGTTAAATTTGATTTTGTTGCAAATTTTAGAACTCTTCTCTTGGAATACCTATCTTTTATTTTTATTTTGTTTCTTCTAAGTATATTATTAATGTTTGTAGGAGTGAAATTGTAGAGTTCTGCAATTTCTATTGTTGTAAGGTCTTCAATTAAATATTTTTCAATAATCTCTGACTCTAAGTTCTGTCTGTTCTCTGCTATCTCAAAGTTTGGGATGTTTAAAGCCTTTTTAGTTCTATAGAATATATTGAAATCATATTTAGATTCTCTTACTAATTGTCTTATCTCGCCTTTTCTGGTGCTTTTTAGACATTGTTTGAATAGGTTTTTTAATTCTTTATCCTCAATTAAATTAATATTGGAAAAGTTTGAGTTTGCCCTATCTCCTATTTTGATTGGCTCATCTACAATTGATTTATTATTCCAGGAAGTTTCAAAGGATTTAATGATGTTTCTAACTTTTAAAGTTCTTTTGTACTCTTCTTCTTTGGTTAAGGTCTTTTTTGGTTGTTGTTTCATTTTTAAAGAATCTCCAACCATAAAATATTTACTGTCAAAACACCATTATATCTATTATACAATTCTCTATCTACCTTAATGTTTGCTTTATAATCTCCACAACTAATAAATTCTCCAATTAAACCTTCGTACTTTCCCTTTGTAATCCTTACAACAGTACCCTTTCTTAGGCTTTTTATAACTTCATCAATTTGTTTTCTTTGTCTTATATAATTAGGTTGTTTTGCCATCTTATTCTCCATCTTTACTAATATCAATTATATATTTTTTACCATTGATTAAATAAATATCAATAGTCTCATCTCTAAAACCACCATCACTGTGCTTTAGAGTCGCATTAAACTTGGTTTGCAGAACTTCTGCAATTGCATTGCTAATTTCATTACTATTTACCATTTTAATTACTTGAAATTTCAGGCATAAATCTTTCTAAACCATATTCGTGCTCAATATCTCTTACCTTTCTTTTTGTTTTCATTTCTAAAAGTTCTTGAGTTAGTTTCTCAATTCTTTGCTCTTTTTCTTGAATCTTGTTACTTAATACTTTAAAGTAATCATTTGTGTATTTGGTTTGCTCAGTAGGTCCAAACCATTTGATTACTTTCTTTCTCGTGCCACAATTCTTAATAATGTACCATAAATCAGTTTTGCCAGAAGGACATATCCATAATTCGTATTCTTTATGCTCAGAGAACTTTAATCCATTTTCTTTTAGAACATCTTCAATAAATTCATTAGTTAAATCTTGATGGATTTTTGTTCCAGATTTAACAATGTTGAATACTGATTTCATTTTCTTCCACCACCTAATTTGTATCTGTTATCTTCAATCCATTCATCAAGGTCTTTTGTTGCAATACAATCCCAATATGATTTATGAAAATTCTCTGCAGGGATTGTTTCAATTAAGTCCATGTGACATTTCTTTAAGTTCAGTCCTGCAACAAGGTTAAATTCATAGAATAACTGCATTCTGCTCATAATGTCTCGTGTATGATAATCAAAATGTTCATTAATGTCAATACCTAATGACACAAGATGTCTTTGTAAGATTAAGTTATCAAATCCTGCATTGTTCCAACCTGAAATACCTAATTTGCCAAATCGTTTTACTTTTACAAGAACTACATCTATAAGGTCCTTGAAGTTTAATGCAGTTTCATTATGTTTGTCAATATCTTCTTGAGATTTGATATTATGCCAACCTAAGTCAATCTTTTCTTGCTTGTTTGTATTTATCCACTTTTTAGGATAGTACACATTATTTGAGATTTCATCCACAATCTTCCTATTTTCTACAAATAGCACTGACATCTCTAAGATGTTTGCTTTAAATTGGTTTACACCAACTGTTTCTAAGTCTAAATATATTTTTTTTTCCACTTTATTGATCCTCTTTTATTTCATGTAACAATTATTACATTTTGGTATTTTTCCGAAAATTAAACTATTAATTCCTGTTCCACAATCAATACATTTGTATTTTGAGTTCTTTTCCATCTTGATTGGCTTACTAACTTCCTCAATTTCAATATTAATGCCAATTTTAGATAATTCCTTAACAAATTCTCTGACATTAATGGCTCTTTGACTTCCACATATATTTGCATAAGGGAAAGACAATTTCTCTATTATATTCTTGATTTGAGTTTCCATTTTACATAAACATTGATGAGTTTCCTGGATTGAATTTGTCATCATCTCCACTTGAACTTTGAGGTCTTACTTTAGGAGACATTACCTTAATTAGATTATTGAACATCTCAATTGATACCTTCTGACTTGCTCCTAATTCTTGAACTTGATTTTGTAGTTTTGCAGTTTGATTTTGAAAGAAATTTACTTTTTGAGTTAAAACTCCTAACATTGAGAAAACCTCAGAAGGCTTGAAAGGTTCAGTTATATCAAATTTGTCTCTAATATCATTGAAAGTATCTTCAATTCCTGTAAAGTTGTTTTCAATATCTTCAAAAGTTTCATCAATTTGGATTGCATCATCCAGAGACCTTTTCGAATGAGAATACTCAAATTCATCTTTATTCCAAGATTTATCAATATGTAACCAAACTTTATTATCATCACTACCTCTAATCATTAACTTTTGTTTACGATTATTGTAAGATTTAGCAATATCATTCTCAGTATCTGCATATTCTCCAGATTTAGTATATCTGATATTTTGATAATTTGGTTTTATTAGAAGTATTTTGAACTTTTGTTCAAGTTTTAAAATAAACTCAGTCCAGTACTCCATAGATTTGTTTTGAGTTTCCATAGGAAATTCTCCCTCAAAATCTTTTTTCCCAATTATTTGTATGGACTTTTCATTATACAAAACAGTGTTCCCCTCTATGTATTCAATGCCCTTACCTACTTTTGAGATTAATTTATTATAGGAATCTGTAGTGTCAAGTATCTTGATATAAAATTGTTCTGCATGTAATCTGAACTTGTTGTTCCCTCGCAGTGCTCCTTTACACCCCCCTTGATTTGGCAACCTTTTTTGTTCCCCACCCCAAACACCTTTATTTTTAAGTATTCTAATAGTCTTTTCAACTGCTTTCTTCTTAACACCTCTAAAGTCTGCAATCTCTTGTGGAGTCATAAATTCTTGAAAGAAGAGCCTTATTGTCTCATTCTCAATTTTAGTAATTTTGATACCTTTTGAAAGAACCTTCCTAAGTACTCTTTGCTCATGTTTTTTAGTAATTTCTTCCCCATTACACTGGTAAAGGTTACTGTTTTTGGTTACTGTTTTATTCCCCACTGGGTTTTTGGTTACTGTTTTATTCCCCACTGTGAACATTTGTTCCCCACCTAAAGATAGAGTCCAAAGACCAAATTCGCCATCTTTTTCCACCAAACCAATTGATTTTAGTTTATTTAAATGATATGTAATATTCTTGTGGTCGCAGTGTAAATGAGTAGCACAACCCCTTAAAGTGAATTTATTACCTTTTAGTTTAAGGTACTCAATTATGCTTTTTTGAATAGATGTTAAATAATCTAAATTTTCAGTTGCAATGGAAATAGTCGGGGGAGTAATAGGATTATTGGTTACTTTTTTATTCCCCACTTTGGTTACTTTTTTATTCCCCACTTTTGCCATTTTCTAATTCCTCTTGTCTAAGAACTTCTTTGTTCTTCTACTAATAGCTTCAGATGAGGCTCTAAATTTACCTTCTTTTTGTAAATCCCTTCTTGCTTGTTTAATTGTATCAGTAGAAGTTAAGTTCAAACTTGCTAAATTCAGATATTGGGCATAAGGATGAACAAATTTTTCAGATATTTTCAGTAATTTCTCTTCATTTAGACCATCAAACTTCATCCAGTATAAGAAAATTAGTGTATTATCATCATCTCTTGAGAATTGATTGTGTTCAAGGATAAAAGCAACATTATCTTTAACATCAGCAGATTTCATTGGCAAACACCCCCAAATACAAAGGATTTTAAACTGAAAAGACTCTGAATTATAATTGTGGTTCGTGAAAGCAAGATTTTTGATTTAATTACAGTATTTTCATTAATGTTTACTGGAGTGTCTTTTTCACTATATGGATTAAGCATTCTTAAACCAAATTTCTTATATGAATTGGCATTCTTAATTACACTTATTGGAATTGGAATTGTTATTCTTGGATTAATAATGTTAGCAATTGTTGGACATAGTAGATAATTCATCGTTTAAACCTCCTTAAATATTCCACAAATACAATCAACATATATATTCCAAATAGTCCAAAAAATATTGAAAACACCAAAAGTTCTTTGTAAAATAGTATTGCTAAATAAATATTCATCCAACTTAAGATGAATGTCATTACAAACATCAAAGCCAAAATTTGAGTATCTTCTTCCATTTTAGCAAAGCACCTCATCTCTATTAAAGTAAGCATTCTCTCTGTTTGTGATTTGTTCTTCTAATCCTTGAAGAATTTTAGAAAATTTATCTACTAAGTGAGTTTTATTAGATAATAAAGCAGATTGCAATTGCATCTCTACTTTTGCTCTTGCTTTTGTATTAGATTTAGGAATATAAGGTCCTTTCATCTTAGCACCCCCAACAAGTCAGGATGTAGGAAAATCTTTACAGCAAGAATGTGTGAGCAAGTTTTTTCAGTAGTTTTATGAAATTGACAATTGCATTTCCAACTATGAACACCAATTAAGTTTCTCTTGCAAGTTACAGAATATGCAGTTTTATTATATCCCTTAATAGGGTTTATTCTAAATTCTAAAGGAGAAATTTGTTCAATTAGGTCTAAATCAAAGAATTTGATTGCTTTATCTCTTTGAGAACCAGTCAATGTTTCAGTTTTAGCATCATAATGAACTAATAAACTCATTTTGACACCTCAACAAGTGCTTGTTTTACAAAATTAGGAGTCCTTTCATTAAAATCTTTTCTCCTTTTGGACTCTTGAATCATCTCTGGAGCAGAGATTCCATTATTCTTTTTGTTATCGTAACATTTATAACTATTACTATCTATATTATTATTAGTCGTTTCCACTTTTCTACGAGCAATTTGAGAAAGATTCGACTAACCACGCAATAATGGTTCTAAGCATTATTGCAACACTTTATTGATTTATGAGCGAATAAGTGGTTCTGAACTCCCCTGTTCAGGGTACTTATTCGACATTTGTCAAAATAAGTGGGTTAGGAAATCTTTTTCTCTACCACTTTCTTAATTTTAGAAATATCAACCATATCTCCTGCCTCTAATCCCATTTCTTTAACTTTCCATTGAGGAATAGTTAATCTAATTGAACCTGAATGTGCCTGAACTTTTATATGATTTTTATTTACTTCTTCCATTTTTATGTGGTCTAAAATAACTTTAAATTCAAAACTATATATAAATTCTTACTCCCCACAAAGTAATAACATTCAGAAACAAGAAGGACTAAAATAATAATTCTCATTTGCTCTATATAAATCTTAAAACTAAGTTATTTCATAGATGAGCCAACTTATAACATGTTCAAGATGTTCTAAAAGATATGCAAGTGTAGGGTATAAAGGAGCAAATCATGATATTCCTGTTTGTTTATTTTGTTTAGATATTGATGTTGATATTTATAATAAAGTTAAATTTGAGCAACCTAAAGGTATCAAGAACCAATATGTTGTTGTTCACAAACAAACTAATAAATTTTATTTTGTAAGATTCATTGAATCAAGAAATACTGTATTTGGAATTAGAAATTATTATTATTGTGATGATTTCTCAAATAGTTTTTTACATCATATAAAATGGTTTAAAGAAGAAGATATAAGATTAGTAAACCCAGAGGATGATGAAGAGTGTTATCAGGCAGAGAATTTTATAATTGCAGGACAAATTGGTTATGCACTAACACAATGTGCAGAAAATGAAGAGCCTGAACCTGAATGGCAACAACTGGCAGATGGAATATATAAAAATTTATCTGGAGGGAAAACTAAATATGAACAAAAATATGTTGAAAGAACTAAAGTAGATTATGAAGAAATTAACAAATTTCCTAAAGCAGTAAGTTTGTTTTCAGGTTGTGGTGGATATGATTTAGGAATTTCAAAGAGTTTTAATATTGTAGGACATGTTGAATTTAGCAATGATGCTTTAAAAACTTATGAATTTAACAAACAACATTCAGGATTTGGTAATTCTGAGTTAATTGGAAATGATATTACTGAGATTTCAGATGATGAGATTAAAAAATTTTCAGATAAACATAAAGATATTAAGTTAATTTTCGGTGGACCACCTTGTCAAGGATTTTCAATGACTGGAAAAAGAGATCCTAAAGATCCAAGAAATAGTTTGTTTAAAGATTTTGTTAGATTTGTAAAAATTATTCAACCACCATTTTTTCAAATGGAGAATGTTAAGGGGCTTAAATCAAGTAAAACTGCAAAAGGAGAGAAAGTTTTAGATATAATTCTTGAAAGTTTTAGAAAAGAAGGATATACTGTTAATTGGGTTATTCATGATGCAAGTAATTATGGAGTTCCACAATATAGAAAGAGAATTATCATCACAGGAATTAAAGGAAATAAAATGCCATCATTTCCACTCCCAACATTTTCAGGACCAGGAGAAGGTATGACTCTTGAAGATTGGAGAATACAAATGAAAGTATCTCTACTTGAAAAGAATGTAACTGGGTTTAAAGTAAATACACCTACTGATGAACTTGAAAGACTTTGGAGAGTATATATTCAAAGTGCAGAGGCAGAATAATGGAATTAAATAAAACTCATTGTATGGACTGCTTGGAAGGTATTGACAAACTAATTGAGAACAAAATAGTTCCAGACCTGATTATCTGCGATCCACCTTATGAGTTTGAGAATAAAGGTGGTGGAATATATTCACTTGAGAGAACTAAAAAGGTTATGAATAAAATTCAAGAGATAGGCACTAATTCATTTGATTTTGATAAATTCATTCATAAAATAATTGGTTTGCAAGGAAACAAGGTTAATGCTTACTTCTTTTGCAATTAAGCACTTCTCCCAAAATACTTACAATTAGCAGTAGAATTGAATCTTTCTTTTGATGTATTAGTACTTTACAAATTAAATCCAGTTCCTGCTTTCAATAATTCTTATATGAATGATTTAGAGTATATTGTCTTTCTAAGGTCAAAGGGTGCTTATTTTAGTTCTAAAGAAGGTTACAAGTGCTATAAAAAAGTATTTGAGACAACAATAGGACATTCAAATAATGTTCATCCAAATCAGAAACCAATTGAACTGATTAAGAATTTAATTAAAGTATCATCAGATAAAAACCATCTTGTAATGGATTGTTTTATGGGTTCAGGCACAACAGGGATTGCATGTAAGGAAGAAGGAAGACCATTTGTTGGCTTTGAATTGATTCCTGAATATGTAGAGATGTCAAACAATAGGTATAAGAGCCATTCAATCAAAAAACTTAATTCTTTTTTTTAACATTTGCTCTTTATAAATATTAAAAAAGCCTATTTCTTATGACTGAGGACATACCAAAAGATGTTGTAAATAAGTTTAATGAGAGTATTGAACTTGAGATTAAAAAAAAGAAAAAGGAGAAAAAAAAATTAACTAAACAAATTAAGAACTTAGGTTTAGTTAAGAAAAACATAAACAATGAATGAAGATACAAGAGAGAAGTTAAGTGAAATGGTTTCATCAGGATTGATTAATAATGAAAGTTTCCTATCTTTTTTTAGAAGACCATCAAATTCTTCTCTTAAGGATCTAATGAAATCACAATATAATTTTACTGATGAGAAATTAATAAATTTCAAATTAAGGCTCTTTGATTCTTGGAAAACTGGAAATTCAGTTTTTAATTCAGATGAAATTGTTGTTTTAGTACAAATAATACAGAACTCAGGAGTTCTTACAAGAAAAGAACTTATTCAAAAGACAAGACTTGCACCATATAGAGTTACAAATGCAATAGAAGGCTTAATTGAAGAGAAACTGGTTGAAGTAATAACACAGCACCAAAATGAGAAATTAGTTTTTCTGTCAGTTAATAAGTTTGAGGAAATGACAAAATGAGTAAATCAACTGGAACTATAATTAAGTATATTGCAATTTTCGTAATAATTGCATTATTAGTAGGGTTAGGAATTTGGAAAGTATTCCTAAATGGAAAGACAATTGAAACTGATTCAACTCCAAAAAATCCTCAATGCTCAGATGGAATTGATAATGATGGAGATGGATTTGTTGATATGGATGATGAAAATTGTTCATCTCCAGATGATAACTGGGAAAGAGATTTATCATGGCTAAAATGGGTTTTTGGTGCAATTATTGTATTAGGAATAATATTTGGAGTTTGGTATTTCATTTCTAAGTCTAAAGATAAAGATGATGATGAAGGAATACTCCCTGAACCTGTTAAACCTCAAAGAGCATACGAATTAGCAATATCATCATTATTAAAATATAAATTCAAAGATATTCCATCAAGAGTAATAATTGAGAAAGATGGTTATGAGATATTTCAAACAATGGAAGAAGATGTTATTGAAGAAGATGATAGATTTTTACATGTTGATAGGACAACTGGAGAAACTTTCCAATTTGTTTTTATCAGAGTTAATGAAGGGAAATGGGCAGGACAACACATGATTGCTTATCATTTATCAAAAGGAGAAGAGTTTATTAAAGGTGGACTTCCAAGATTTGAGAGTCATCAATGGATTGGGAACTGGTCTAAGAAAGCAAGAACTTTCAACATGTCATCCCCTCAAGGAGAAAAGGCAAGACTGGAATTAATTAAACTGGAGGCTTTAAGAGATGGAGATAAAGAAACTCTTGCAGAGAGTCAATCTCTTTTAAGTTCTCTTGGCAGTTCAAGTTCTTCTGGTTCTGCTTTTGTGGATGAGGATGATGAGGAGTATAGAGAAAGAATGAAACTCCTGCATTCACAAAACAACACTAAAAAGAAAGGGAAAACTAAAAGGAACACAAACACAAATACACCTGAAATGAATTTTGATGGGGGAGATGAAGAATGAAAAAATTAATTACAATTATGATTATAATGCTATTTTGCATTACTGGAGCATTTGCTTATGATACTGTGAAAACAGTAGAGATAGGGGACAAGTCATTGCCAGAGAATGGAACATTTGAGATTTCATTTACATTACAAGAAAATGAGTCATTATATTTTAATTTGACAAATAAGTCTAATGAATTAAAATTAAACTTTCCTGCAGAACATTTACTTAATGGCTCAAATCAGTATAATTTTACAATTAATTGGTCCATAGATGAGACAATATTTACTGATGATAAAAAATTATTTGCAGAAATTCTCGTAACTAATTCCTTAAACTTAAATAATCATTCAATTGGATTAGAGTTTAACATCAAAAAAGAAGGAGATAGATTACTTCAAATAAATGGTTCATCTTCATTAGTTCTAAGAGATGGGATGTATGTGAAAGATGTTACAGTTGATAAATTGCCAGATAATGGAACTTTAAACTTTTTTATTTCAGGCAATCCAGGAGAACAATTTACTTTGACAAGTTGTGGGAAGTTCTTTATATGTAATAATGAAACATTTAAATTGAATGAAAATGGTGGCTATGAATTGAAATTAGACTATAAAATACCTCTTGCATCTCCTTTAGGCACTTTTAATGAATCATTCAATATATCATCCCCAACAAGAAATTCATCAATCAAAGTACAATTTAATATTTTAATCCCAAACATTTTATTGAAACCCTTAGAACTTGGTCCTGAATGTTTTGAGCCTAATGTTGCTTTAAATGTTCAATTAGAGTGTGAGAATAAGTTTAGGACTTATCAAGTAGAAGTTGTAAGAGCATTACAAAATTATCTCTCAAGTGTTAATACTGAATTAATTTGTGAGAAAATGATTAAAACTAATTATGTTATAGGAGATGTTGTAGAAGATATAGTACTTAATAATTATCTGGAAGTACAAAATGATAATAAAAATCTTAGAGAAGATAATACTTACTTAAACAAACAATTATCAACATGTCAAGATGAGAAATCACAATTAAAAATTAAAATAAATGAAACTATATTAAACAAAAATCAAGAAATAGTCTCATTAAAAGATAGCGAATCACAAAAGAGAGTTGATTTATTTAAAGCAACAGAGATTGATAAACAAAAAGAAAAAGCAGATACACTCTTCATAATGAAGATATTTTGTTTTATAGTATTTGTGCTTTGCATTGCTCTAATTGGTGCTAAGTTTGTATTTGAGAATGTATTTATGACAGATATTAAAATTAATGTATGGATAGTTGGAGCAATTGCAACATTCTTTTTCTTTTGTTGGTTAGGATTGTTTGTGTGGGGTTAAGAAGAATGGGAGAACATATTGCAACAATAGAATCATTTGATACAGGACATATTTTCAAAAATTACAAGTGTATGGTTTGTAAGAGTGTAAATGATTCAATGATTACTTGGTTTGGAGTTAAACTAACAATTGAAAAATGAAAACTAAAATTATTGTTGAGATTGAAACTCCTGATACATATAATGTGTATCCTGAGGATTTAGAAGATTTTGAATCTTTGCCAGATGAAGAGAAGAAGAAGTATAGAGAAGAGTTTGCAAAAGGTTATCATGAACTTGTTGTAAAAACTGCTAAATCATATTTTGAAGAAGAAGATAATGTATCAACTATTCTTGAAGATGATGTGATGGATGACCTTGAAGAATATGCTATTGATGGTTGGGAGAATTTTGATGATTATAAAACTGAGGTTTCAGTTGAAGTATCAAAAGAGGATTGAATAGAATGGTAACTAAGAAATGCAAGTCTTGTGGAGCAACTGGAGTTAAGTTTTATACTCATGGTAAATCCTCAAAGGCAAAAGGATCTAAGTTAGTTCATAATAAAGAATGTACTAAAGTTAGTAAACAACAAAGAAGGAGGAAGAGAAATGTCTAATTCAAATTATAACTTTGGAGAATGGAGTAAAAATCCAGAAGTAGTAAAGTCATGGAAGAGAGCAGATTATTTTATTAATAATCAAGAACTTTATTTTGACAAGTTACATATTGATATTCTACAACCATTGCATTCAAGGAAGTCTGTATTTGTTAAGATGGTTTTGTATGCTATGTTTGACCTGACAGAGAATAATCCTAAAAAAGATGTATTTAATATCTCAGAGATTTTTAATATTGTTCAAAAGAAAAAACCATTGTATAAATTATTGATTAAATATAAAGCAGGAAATGTACTTAGTAGGATTAATGAAAGAAAACATATTAATTCTAATAAGAGTTATGACTCAGAGGCTAAACTTAAATCAACTATGGCAAAATTTATGGAAGGTCTAAACAAAAGAGATAAGGTCCAATATCATGATATTTATTACTCATTGGCTTTGCTCTTTGGAATTTTTGTTAATACTAAGATTACTTCTAAAAATATTCAATATGAAGATATTGTGGATGAAGAGTCTAAATATTATTCTTCTGGCTATTGTTTAAACAAGGATGGAATGGAATTAATGGAAAAATTCAAGAAATCTAACTTTTTATTATAATTCTATTTTCAGAAACTCAATCTCTATGTATCGCCTATGGGTGTTACACATGTGTGTGTACAAATGTTTGAACCAAATTTATTCAACAACTTAATTATAAGATATGAGAGTAACTCTTATTTCAGAAATAATATATAAGTAAAAAAGTAAAATTAAAATTAATTTATATTACTCATGATTTGTAATATTTCATCTTTCTTGTCACTAATTACCATGTGCTCATAAATGGTTGTAGTGGCAATATTTTCATGTCCCAATAGTTTTTGAATGTCACGAATATCAACTCCTGCCTCTTTTAATATAGTTGCAAATGTATGTCTCAAACTATGAGGAGTAATTTCTTTCTGGATTCCTGCTTTAATTTTTACTTCTTTGATTATATATTGTATTGATCTTGTTGAATAGGGATTGCCCCTATTATTTAGAAATAAGAATCCTGAGGTCCTTCCTTTTAAATGTAATCTAAAAGTTCTTAGTAATGAACTTGGCATAATACCAAATCTATCCTTAGAGCCTTTACCTTCAACGATTTTAAATATATTAGTATCAAAATCAATGTTCTCAACTCGTAATTTACCTAATTCAAAGTTTCTCATACCAGTTTTAACAAAAGTTTCTGCAATTAAACCTTTCTTGAATCCATTCTCAGTGTTCTGCAGGTTGTATGCCTCTTTGATGAATGCTCTTGCCTCTTCAAGTGTTAAAAACTCTGGAAGTTTCTTGCTCTTCTTCCTACCTTTAATCTCAGGCATAACTACTCTCAATTCTCTTAATATCTCCTTATAATCAATAGGATTATCATATCCTTCTTTTCTGAACTCTCTTGCAAGTTGCTTAGCAAATTTCTTTCTATCCATTTTTTATTTTATTTTTGATAATCTTAAGTTTGCAGATTTTTCCACATTTTTTACAAACATAAAAAACTGCACAATATCCTGCTCCTCCCTGAACCTCATAATGAGAATTACAACAATTACTTACCTGTTTTACCATTTTATATCAATGTTTTTTGACCTTTAGGCACTACTTTTGTTTTTCTATCATCTTTTGGAGTTCCATCTGAATTAATTTCATGAGTTTCCCAAAACTTTTGATTTCCTTTTTCATCTACTGTCATGTATTCAATCCCATTGATTAACAAATAACCATTCTTGCAATAAGGTTCATCTTTTTCAGGATTCCTAAAATATCTATTAATAGTCTTAGGATAAAAAATACTTGTAGAAAATGGCATTACAAGATGTACTCTTGATAAACCTTGATATTCTGCAGGTAATTCAAAATTACCATGTTTTGGAATTATTATCTTTTTGATTTCATTCATTTGTCTTTTACCTCATCTAAAATAATTTTTGAGACTTCTTGCAATAATTCAAATCTAAATCTAAATGCTTTATTATATTCAATCCCATAATCTTCAAGGTCATCCATTTGTAAGTCATTATGTAAAAATGTATAAAATTCTTCTTGAGTCTTTTCTTCTCCCCAGTCATATTTATGCTTTTCTTTCAATTCATTGAATTTTGTTTGAGAATAATCACAATATTCTAAATAATGCTCTTCCAATTGTTCCCATGCTAATTCTGAATTAAAGCCTTCAATTTGTTGTCTTATCCCAAAATTGCAAACCTTTTCTGCAAAATAACTAATATTATCATCTTTACCAGGAAAACCAAAGTCATGTTTGCCTTCTCTTCCTTGAGTAAATGAATTTCTCTTCCAAGTAAGAGTTCCATAATCTCCTGACATTACACAAGTCCCATCAGATAAATAGGATATTGTAAATGATTCACATAATGAATCTAAGTTTCTTCTAAAATGAAACCACTCATTATTTTTTCCTTTGGAATGTAATTGATATTTTATTTCCATAACTAAAAAATCATATTCAAAATTTATAAAGAGCAAATATGTTTTTCGTAACTTAAAAAAGTGTAACGAAAAAACCTATACTTTTTGATAAAAAAAATATAATAATAATGTAATAATCAATATTTTTTTTCGTGTTCTATATCTTATGCGAAAATAATATTCATACTATTTTTTGCATAAATTTGTTGTTACTCAATCAGACATAATTTTAGAAAGGTTTAAATATTTATTTTTACATAATAATTATTAATGAATCAAAATAATTTGGAAGAACCAATTGATAAATTGGTTTCAGATGTTAAAAAAGCATTAGATGAATACAATAATAGTGTTCAAAGTAATGTTTCTATCAAGATTGTTAGAGATTTTAAAGAATTTGAATTAGTAATCTAACAACACAAGCCTTTAAACCCTTATATTTCTACTTAATCAATTTAGAGCCAATTTTAGAAGACTTTTTAATACGACAAATAAAAAAGTTCAGATAAAATCAAGGCTCTTTGATTGTATCAAGCATTTTCTTTGCCAAAATCACTGCTCCTTCATCTGGCTTATGTTTAATAATATGCCCATCATCATTTTTATAATGATGTACTTTCTTAGGATTATATTCTCCTTTTGTTTGATTTACTGCACTCCTGCAGAAGATTACTTTACCATTAATTAATATTTGAACTGTTATCATTCTTCAAACCACCCTAAAACTTCTTTTACTTTCTCTGGAAAGATTCTTGGCTCATCATCTATCATACAATATCTAATATCCTTGCCTCTTTCTTCTGCATAATTTAAAAATTCTTCAAATTCTTTTTCATAAATCCAAGAATTTGATAAAACTATAATTATATTGGACCAATCAATTATTTTATTATTCAAAGGATAATCTGCCTCTTTACAGAATCCACGATATTTAGCATTATATCCATGTTCTTGAAATTTTTCTGCAAAGTATTTACTCCTGGACTGAGCATAATCGCAAATGAACAATATACTTTTATTTTTATCTATCATTTTTTACCAAATAGTCCTTCAAATAGGTCATCAAAGTTAAATTTACTAAATAAGCCACCTCTTGCAATTGGTCCAGTTCTTTTTAATATAGGATCACTATTATTAATCTTAATTTTTTGATGTTTTTCTTTAGGTATTTGTGATTTTTTCACAAATTTATCACTAAAACTCTTATAAATATTGAAATTCTTCTTTTGATACTTTACTTTTTTATTAAATTTTCCTGCCATTCTCATTCTCCAATTGGTTCTTTCCAATCACATTTTTTATTATTACATTTATACCAATAATGAAAATCATCATCATCTACTCCAAAGTTTTCTTCTATACATTCAAGAAAACAACCACAATTAGGACATCTTTTATTTTCCATTTTTAGCCACCATCATCTTCTTCATCATCTAAATGCTTTTCAAGTAATTTAGCAATCTTTCTTGCAGTTGAGCCCTTTTTATTTGCCTTAAGTGCCTCTACACTTTGTTTTAAATACCAATATGTACCATTAGGATATTTGTTTATATTTTGAGTCATTTTAAATCATTAATTTGATTATTAAGCAAATCAGTAAAATCTGTTAATATTCTTGGTGGATGCATTCTTTTTTTAATTTCTTCTGGAATAAGATTAATTGTATTTTGGATTGCATCCAATAAAGCATCTGCCTCAGAACCAGTAAGTTCAATATTTATTATTAATTTGGACTCTGCCTTCATTTTGATTCTTCCTCTTTTTTATCAATAGCCTTAATCACAATGCACCCTTCTTTCAATCTCATATTTTGAAATCTGCCTATCTTCTCAGATTTACCAGTAAATAAAAATTTCAATCTTTCAAAAAAATTCATCTCAATCATAGATAAACTATATGAAATTGGCAAGATTAACACCTCTTTTTCTCCAGACCAAATCATCTCAATCTTATCTGTTTCCATCTTATTTTACCCCACATCCAGTTAATTTTAATATTTTACTAACTTCAATTTCTCCTGCAATTGTACTTAATTCTTCAGTATCTTTGTGAAACATCACATTAAACGGATACCCTGTAATACCTTTACCTTCACATTGAGCCATATTTTTATCACAATCAATATAAGAAACATCAACAATAACTTTCCCAAGTGTGTTTTTCTGATTTCTACAATGAGCACACCATTCAGTACCATACATTGTATATTGATTATCTAAACAAGAAATAATTTGATTAGAAAAATTATTTGGATTAGGATTTGGCTCTGGAATTATAGTCTTTATACTAAAAATTAAGGCAATCACTATTAAAGCAATTACAACCCACTTCTTATTTCCAGATAGCCAATTATAGTGCATTTCTCCACATTGAGTACAATATGTTTCTCCTAAATCATCAAATTTATATTTAGTTATCTTATTACATTTCTTACAAAATTTAGTTCTACTCATTCTCCTGATTCAAAACCTCTCATTCTCTTACAACTTTTTAAAATCATTAAAAATACTGAACCAATAATTGTAATTACAAATAAAATTATTTGAACAACTGAATACCAAGAAACTCCTTTATACATTAAAAGGAGCAATATCCAGAAAACACTTAGCAATCCAACAAGAATTGCAACTTTTGTTATATTTACCTCATAAACTTGCCTTTTCATAAGAAATTAACATTTTTAAGATTTATAAAGAGCAAATATTATTTATTAAAATAAGATTTGTGAATCCTTCTATATGTATCAAATACTAAGAAAGAACCAATTAAGAATGATATTCCTGCAACTAAATTTTTTTGATAAAATAAATTAATTAATAAAATTATGAATAGAAATATTGAACCAAAAGTTCCTGAATTGTTATTATATGTTGTTTCCATAAAGAATTAATAAAAAATGATATTTAAAAAGGTTTGGTTATTTACGACCAAAACCAAGCCACAATGCAGTATAAACAGATGATATAAACACTGAACCATACACAATCTTTGAGATTATGCCACTACCAAATAGGAATTGAACTAAATTAAAGTCAAAGAACCCTACAAGTCCCCAATTTAAACCACCAACTATTAATAAGACAATAAAGAGGTAGTCGTACCATTGCATTTTATTTTTTTTTCTTGCCATTTTTCAGCACTGCCCCTCGTTCATTCACTTTTGTCTCGTAAGTTCACGAAGGAATTTTATATTAATTTGCTAAAAAACACAGTTGATTAGCCATTAGATCATTTACTTTACTACAATCTCTTCCAACAAATGGTTCGAAAAGTCCAACTAAAAATAGATAAATAGTTACTATTATTATTAGTATTAAGATTATTAAAACCAGGACTTGTATCTTCTCTTCATTTTTATTCCAAAATTTCACAATTTGTTTTTGTTTTTTCTTTGCCATATTATTTTTTCACCTCTTTTGTTTATTTATTTATCTGTAAATCTCCAGGAGCAATAAAAATCCTTGAGCAACTAATATTCCATTAGCAAATAGACCAAATGAGTCTGCCCAACCAAATATATTGATGAAGGCAAAGGTAATTGTAACCATAGTGGTCCAGAATGTGAAATACTGTTCATTTGAGAATGCACTTAATCTTGAAAAATCAGTAAATCTCTTAATTCCAAGAGTTGTAAACTGAATAAATGCAACTGCAAGTACAAATACTGCAAATACATATCTTTCAATTGAAGTTCCATCAAATAAGATTACAATTTTATCAAACCAAATTCCAATAATAAGTACTATCAAAGCAAACATTGTCATTACAATTCTTAATTTGATATTATCAATAGGCTCTGAGTTGTATCTTTTCCTTTTTTTAGTCTTGCCACCATAAGTTTGAATTGCCATTTTAAGCCACCACCAACATTATTGGACTAATTAAAGCAAAGAATGGGATTAAGATTATTTGTGCCCAAACTGGAATACCATTAAATCCACCTAATGAAAAAGCAACAAAACTAAATATTAATCCAACTAAATAATAAGTTATAAGTCCTAAAACAATTAAATTATGTTTAGCATAAAATCTTCTTGCAATAGTAATCTTTGAAATTATTGCATGTATTCCAAAACTCAATACAAATAATACAACAAATGTTATTCCAAATGAAATTAAACTCCAAAAACTTTCTAAAAAAGAAATTAAAATTGTTGCAATTAATGATGAAATTCCTGAATTTATTAAGTTCTTTCTTCTCATGTTATCTCCTTTTGCCATTTTACTTTAGACCTCCAATTCCTACAATACTCACAAGTCTTCCTTGCAATCTTAAAGGCACATCAAATACTTCTGTAACTTCATCATAAGTGATAACATCTCCTTTTTCATACTTTGAATAAAGTTTTTTTGCTTTGTCTTCATCATTGATTTTGATAGTATAATCAACTGAATCTCCCATTCCTTCTTTGATTTCTCCTGATTCAACTCTATAAAACTTCATACCACCATCATACTCAATCTTGAATGTTTTACCCTCAAATTCTTTCAAAAATTTATTCATCATCATGTCTTGATTTGCAATCCTATGTTGTTGCTTTTCTTTCGCAGTGTAAGATTTTGCATTTTGAGAGTTAGCAATTGCATTCTCAATTCCTTTTTGAGCCTCTTCTGGAAGTTTTCCCTTTAATTCAGTCAAGATTTCCTGATTTCTTGCTCTTAATTTTTCAATGTTTTCATCTTTTATGAGAATAGCATTTTCTTTGTCAGCAATTTTTTCTCTTCTTTGTTGAGCATTTTCAAGATTTTTATTGAAGTTCTCTTGTAAATCTTCAATTTTGTCAATTTGTTCAACTTCTTGCATTTCAGATAATCTTTCTTGAGCAAATTCTAAGTGCTTTACTGCTTTGCCTTCATCATTTAATGTAAAAGCAAGACTCAGGCTTTCTCCCCATCTATCCATAAAATAGAATGGACTATCTGGAGTTAGACCTGCATCAATATCTTGAGTCTCAACTGCAAATGCTCCTGGAATAAATAAGAGCATAAGAGCCATAATTACGGTTATTGTTTTTTTCATTTTTTATTAAGTCTTAGTTCATTATTGTATAGCACAGAGCCACTAAGAAAAGAACATGATATGGAGAACCAATATCACTATTCCAATTAGACCAGTAACAACTGCCCAAATAATAAATCTTGCAGTTATGTCAAGGAATGTATTTTGAGAGTATTTAACTGGATTCTTTCCTGTTGGAATTACTACAAATAACATCAACAATCCTATAATCATTGTCAAACCAAGCACAGAAAACACTTTATCAACTGCTTTAGAGATAAATGATTCTTCTTCTGTAGGAGTTGTTGTATCTTTTGCAAAGAAACTCTTATCAGATAAATCAATTACAACCTCAGAGATTGTTTTGTTTTCTCCAGTTACTTCTTTAATAATTTCTGCAACACCACTTTGTTCATTAATTTTAATGTCAATTGGCACTTTAATATCAACACATTTAGTTGAAGAGATTACAAGATTGGCTTTTGCAGTACCAGTAGATAGGAAGAAGGTAGATAATCTAACTCCTGTTAATGACTCTTTTCCACTATCTACAAGAGATATTGAATTAGTTATCCTTAATTTATCAACCAAGTCACTATCCCCACTTACATATTGAAAACTAAATTCAGGATCAAAACCAAAAGTTTCATCATTTCTAATCCTTAAGTCTTGTAATAATTCTGAATCATCTAAAGATATTGATTTAGGAGTTACATAAACATCACAAACTATTTTCCCTGCACTCAAATCAGTTGAAGGAGTTGATGAACCACCTCCACCTCCACCACCTCCAGTTGAAGGAGTTGTTGAAGTTTCAGAGTTTTCAGTATCATCAGTACTTGAAGTACAGCCAGTGTCTGCAGGATAATCTATTAATCCATCTCCATCATTGTCAATTCCATCACTACATTGATAAGTAACAACCTCAGCAGTATAACTTAGATTGAAGTTATAGAATGTATCTCCAGATAATGGTGCAAAGTTTAAGATTACAAGTTCTGAACCAGTATTATCTGTTACAGTATAATCTGCATTTTCTACAAGACTATTTCCATCATTATCTTTCATAACTTTACTTGATGATGTTCTACTTGCCCAGTTAGGTAAACTTGCATAAGCAATATTATGATATATTGAGTTTGATATATCTAATAATTCAGCAAACATGAAGTTATATTTTAATCCATTGGTTGCATTCCAAAAGTAGGTTCTGGTACTTCCTGATTGAGTATATGTTAAATCATCTCCAGTAGTATAAATCACTTTGGATTGATGTGATACATTATACTGATTTTTAGAACCATCTGAAATACTTGGACTTATAAACCTGATAGGATTTCCACTTGTAAAACTTTGTGTTACCCAACTTGAACCATTGTATTTCTTGAAAGACTGAGTTCCTGTAATGTATTGAGTGGGTATAAAACTCATATTAAACTGAGGCAATGTAGTGCCTAAATTATTTGTAATATTGAATAATTTCCAAATTGTCTCTCCTTGATTCACATAGTATGTATCTGCTCCATCAGGGATTAAAGTATAATTACTCTCAGTCACCAATGAATAATTTCTTTCAAACCTTTCTGAATTAGTTCCATTTGTTAAATTAACTAATACTGGAGAGTATGTTGAGTTAATGGACCAATTAATATTCGTAAAATTCAAATTCCAATCATAAGTTAAATTGTAATTATTCCAGAAATACTGGATTGATTGATTTGAAGTAGTAGACAGATTATCCCAAGTCATTGAATCAAATATTGATGTAATTGAATTGTAACTTGAACCACTACCATTGCCAGAATACTCATCATATACATAAGGAGTGAAGTTCTGTGATGTTGAATTTAAATATGTATTCAATGTAACTAAACAAGTTCCATTTGAATAAGTTCCTGTAGTCATAGTTCCATCAATATCAACTTTACATGCACTAATTGTATTATTATCTGCATCACTTACATTAAATGAGATTGTTAAGTTTTGATTTCCATTCAGTAGGTTATTTAATGAAATAGATTGTGAATCTACTGTAGGATAAGTGTTTCCATCAACAAGATAAGTTTGAGTTGATAAGTGAGGAATGATTACTTTAACATCATATCCTCCACCAGTTGCATTATAATAACAAGATTGCCAAGTATCATAACTTTCAGTAGTTGTTTTAATGTTATCAACTAAAATTCCATCTCCTACAAGTTTAATATGGTCGTTTTCTGTAGGATTAGGATTTGTGATTAATTTACCATTTCCACTTGTAGTGAAATTTTCTTGCAAGACATCATTAATGTAAACTTCAAGAGATGTTCCTGATTGAACCCACATATCTAAAGTAATATTTTGAACATAACTAAAATTCTTTTCAATATAATGCTCAACACCAGTGTCTCCAATATAAATTGAATAACTGCCATCAGTGTTCCACCAACCAACTGCAGTTGAGCCATTATTGGTCCATCCTTCACAAGTACTCCAAGAACCTGAACATTCCAAAGAGTTTGTAGTTGTTGCGTAAGTTCCAAGACCAATATTTTTACTTGAATAAGTAGGAGCATTAGTATTACAAGAACTGTCATAATTTGCATTTAGGTTTGTACTGCCTACAAATATTCCATTCCATTGAGTTTTATTCAACAATATTTGTTTATCGTACACTGGCAAATCCCAATCAGTATCTGATGAAAAGGTTACATTCTTTACTTCTGTTCCACTTTCTGTTCTTGTAATTGCACTTGTAACTTCTCCAATTGGAGTTTCTCTTGTAGCATTAACCATCAATGATACAGCCCAATTAGTCCCAAGACCATATTGCCAATATTCACTCTCATCATTACTTGGATGGTCGTTTAATGTTTGATCCCATGAAGACAATTTATCTTGAGAGGCATTATAACCATTATACATGTATAAACCTGAATTTCCAATATAATTTGCATCATTATCTAAATAGTAAAATTCTAATTCATACCACCCAGAAGGCTCATATAATGTTGTTGGTAAGTCCACACATTTCCAAGTTTTAACAAATGCAGTTAGTTCATTATCATACACATTAAATGCTTTGCTTAAATTATCATTAATTACAAAGTGCATATATCCTTCATCATTTGCACCATCATCATTATCATAGTAATAACCACAAAATTGCATATTTAGTAAATTAAGATTATTTTCAAAGGTTACTTCTTTTGAGGTTGTGTTTACAGTAACGATACCTTTCTCAAAAGTTCTTGTAAGCAAATCTCCTGATTCAGTGTAATCATCTTCAAGAGCAACTCCTAAATCTGGATATTTGTAAAAATTCCATTGGTAATCATCAGGAGCATTTGTGTAGTCAAACAATGGTTGATTGTAACTTATTTCTGCTAAATCTCCATACAATACTTTAGTTTGCATGTAACAATAATATGATTTCTCATAATCAGTAATATTTCCAAATACTTGAGCCAATACTGGTACATTATGAGTTTTATGGAAATTTGCTCTTTGCTTTTCAAGAGTGATATTTTCATATTCATAAGTTGCAGAGGATTCAGTACCTTCCCATCTACCACAGGCAGACTCTCTCATTGTATAATCTCCCAAATTAGCATAATCTTGGTAGGCAGTATAAGTGTTCAGAATAACTTCTTTATTTTTTGTAGTTTTAACATAATCAGTTAATTCTATTAAAGCCTCTCCAAATAAACTATCTACATCATTTACAGCACCAATATCAAGACCATCAATAAATATTTGAACTGTTTCATTCATATCAGACCAACTATCAATATCAGTTTTTTTAAGGTTTATCCATTTAGTTCTATTCCAAGATGTACAATCTACTCCTGCAGTACAACCATCAGGCATATTATTGTCTCCATAGTTGTTTACAGCAGTATAACCATAAACATTTGTTACAGCACCAATATTCTCTACCCAACTCTCGTTTTTGTCGCCAACAATTACTCTATTATATCTACTCCAATCTGCAATAGCCTCATAACCTGCAGTTCCATACCAAACATAAAAGTCCATGTCAATATATGAAGGATCAGTTATAAAGATTCTACCATCATCAGGATTAGTTGAACCTGATACGAATTGAAAAGCATTCTCCCCTGCCCCACCATATCTATTTGTTGAAGGATAACCTGAAATTGCATCTCCAAACAAATTAATTTGGTCTTCATCATTAACAACAATCTTTTCCAAATTTGTGAAATATAATATATGAGCAGAATATGGCTCAACAGTTACATTAAATGATTGGTCTGTGTCAAGTTCAATAATTGCTTTTGAAGTTAAATCATAAATATCTTTGCCAGATGTTCCTGCAACTGATGAGATTGAATAAGACTGAGATGTGCTTTGGTTATTTGCAACAATTAAATCTAAATTGTTTAATTCTGCAATATTTCCAGTATATGAAGTACTTGCATTAATTCCACTTCTTAATTTATTAATCACATTATTTTGCCAATCTCTTGCATATCCTTTGAAAGTATCAGTTAAATTATTATAAAATCTTGATTTATCTGTACTCGTTCTAAGTAAACTCATTTCTTCATTCACATAAGTTGTTCTATTATTTGTTGAAATGTAAGTATAAATATCTTCATCAGCATAATTTGTATTAATTTCTGTACTTACATAGTCTTTTATATATATAGGGAAATAATTCTGTGTCTCCTGGAAGATTTCTTTTGTAATGGCATTTAATGTATTCGTGTTATCAGTTGTGTTTGTTGCACTGATAGGATTTATTTTAAGCATTAAAATACCATTTAAGTAATTTCCACCAATTAGATTGGAATATGTTGAATTTATGTTGTTTATAGTCCTTGTTTGATTACTTAAATCATCATCTAAAGTAATTATTACAAGTTTTGAATTATTTTTTATTTCTTCAATAGTAGATTTGAAAGCAGTCCAATTGTTTTCCATAATTGAATTATTTACATGGATTTCAACTGCATAGAATCCATAATCTGTCATTAAAGTTTCAATATCTGTGTAATTTGTCCATTCTCCAGTATCATAAGCATAAATTCTTCCAAGACTTGTAAGATTTGTACTTGAAACTGAGAAAGTGTCACTTAAAGTGGTTGTTGCACCATCTGAGTCTGTTACTGAAATGTTAATAGTCCAAGTTCCAATTGCATTTAAGTACAAATCTGTTCCATATTCAAAAGTTGTTCCACTTGTTAAAGACATTGATTGGTTATAAATATTAATAACTCCTTCTGGATCAGTTACTGTAATGTATGGAGTAAGAGATGTTCCATTATAAGAATCGTTCATATTAACTCTGAAATAATCTATAGATTCTTTGAAAAAATAACTTGAATCCCCATTTGTATCTTGATGAACAATATTTTCAAGTACTGGATATTGATTTACATAATAAGTAATATTTGCATAACCATAATCTCCACCATCAAACACTATAGCATAAGCAGTATTTTCTCTTATAGTCTCATTTGTAGTGTGTGTTGCAGTTACAGTAGTGTTTGAAACTGAACTCCATGAGATACCAATAAGGTTTTGAGCCAAGACATTACAATTAGACCAGTTTGCACCAGAGTTAGAACATACTTTTAATTTTATTACATCTTCTTCAATATCTGTTCCAGAAACTTGAAAAATAATATTTTCTCCAATGTTTACTGGATTTTCATTTGTTGTACTTGAAGTTGAAGAGGTAACTTGTGGAGGATCATTCTCAATATAAATTACACTTGTGTTTACTGCAGTTGAACCAGTAGGATTTGTTGCAGTAAGTTGTGCCTTCCAGTAATCTCCTGCAGTTGTGTCTATTGCCTCTAAATCTCCTGCAGAGTTTGAATTTATTGTTGTGTTTAAAGTAACATTATTCCAAGTTTCATTGTCTGAGGTATGTGCAGTCCATGTTGAATTGTCTGTACTTTTGAACCAAGTTAAAGATACATTTGTTTCTTGCTCATCATTATCAAGTTTAAAGTTTACATCAATTACATCATTTGTTCTAATTGGTGCAGAGTTTGAGATGTTGTATGATATGAATGTTGGTAGAAATATAGAAATTTTATTTATTTTAAACCATACATCTCTTGCTGTATATTCAATTGCTCCACTATACCAAGAACCACCACCATAAACTCCACTGAAATCAACTATCCATCTAATAACATCGACTGTAGTTGCTTGATAACACAAATAATAAGTATTTTCATTTATTACGCTTGGATTCGTTGTGAAATTTCTTTGATACCAGTCAGCATTTGCTACACTCCCATAAGTGTAAGGCATATCCGAAGTCGAAAAAGTATCAATATTAGATAAAGGACTTGCTTTAGAATTAATTTGGTCATCAATCCATACATCAACATTTCCATCAAATAAACCTCCCTGCCCCTTTGTTCCATATATTTCATATCCTAATACATCAACTGAGTTATTTGCAGTAAATTCTTGACAAAAAATGCCAGTTCCAACATTCATATAATCATCTGTTGAGTCTTGAGTTCCATCTATAAAGAGACTTGCATTAACACTCATCAATGATAGCATAAAAACTATCATAACTCCCAATATCTTCAAAATTACTTTTTGTTTCATAGTTTTATTGCACATTTTCAGATTTATATAAAGCAAAGATTATTTTAAAGAGGATTTCCTCTTCATACCCCTATTATCTTTTAAATAATAGATTGCACCACCAACTACAACAAAGATTCCAAATACCCATAAAAGAATACTTCCAGAGTCTGAACTTCCTGAACCAGTTCCATCAAGTAAATTTTCTGGACTTTCTGGAGTATCTCTTTCATTAATCTTTACAACAATTGATTTTGAATCACTGTTATTTGGACTATTAACAGATTTTGCAACAATTTCACAAGAATATGAACCAGAATCTCCATTGAATTTAACATCTACATTTTCAGATTCTTCAGGAGTTAAAGAAACTCTTTTACTTCCAAATGAAATATCGTTATCACACCTTAAATCTACATCAAATGTGTCTGCCTCAGTTCCAATATTAGTTAATTGTACTCCAATATTACCAACATCATTTGCAAGTACTTCTTGATTATCAATTGTTCCAATTGAAGGCATACCATTTGTTGGAAGATTAATGACTGGAGTTACATCAGTCCTTAAAGCACTTAATTGGTCTTGAAGAGCAGAGATTCTTGCTTGATTAGAACTTGAATCTTGTTGTTGCAGAGTTTGAATCTCTTCTAAGATAGCATCTCTTTCTGCTTGAAGGTCTTTTGAGATTCCAATGTATGAAGTATCAAGTAATAATTGCAATTCTGGATAAGCCACTTGAGTCTCTGGAGCACACTTTACAGTACTTCCACTGATTATACAACCAGTATTAGGATTTTGCAAGGATAACTGGTTTAAAGCACTATTCATTCCTGTAATTGTTCCAAATATCCAATCTGCTCCAACACCAGGATCAATATTTTGTCGTTTCCATTGAAATTCAAAGTAATCATTATCAAAATTTATAAGGTTTCTGTAGTTGTTGAAGTAAGTTTCAACCCAACTCTTCTCTACAAACTTCTTTCCTTCATCATTTTCAATAATTGAATATTTAATTGCAGGAATGTCACAAAATTCATTTGCAAGTAAGTTGCCAACAATTTTTACTCTTCCATAATCGCCTAAAAGAGCAGTTCTATCATTTGAATTTAAAGTAGTTTCAACTACTTCTCCATCTGAGTTGGTAACTTTTACATCAACATTATACTCAAGGAATCCTCTCGTACCAATATCTTGAACATTATAAAAAGAAATACCACCAACATGTGTTGCTCTCCAGTCTCCTAAAGAACCAACATTATCTTGTCTTCCACCAGATAATAGAGCATTAGTTTGTTCTGGAGACCAATAACCCCATTCTCCTATTTCTTGCATTTGAGAACAATCGCCACCACTTGGAGCAACACCCATTACAGATTTAGGTAAATTGGAAGGTCCACCATTTGTACACCAGTTTTTTGTAGTTTGCAAGGAAACACTACTATAAGGAGGATTTGTGGCAAGGTTTCTATTTACAGCAGTTGATTGATAAATTTTGTATAATGACTTATTTGTACTCTCAATCCTATAATCACAAGTAACATCTCTTAAAGCAAATTCTACAGTGAAAGCCTTAGGAATTTTATCTACACCAAATCTTTCAACATCAGATTCACTAATAATCCCTGATATACTTTCTCCACCACCATCAATTACAACATCAAATAACATTTGTTCTTTGACATTGCCATTACCTGAAAGAGTTTGAACACTACTAAGTCCTAATACACTTCCACCAGTTAAATTGAAGTTTTGTGAATAAAAAACTACTCCAATTAATGCTAATACTATAAATAGTATTCCCCAGAATTTCTTTTGCGATTTTTTCTTGTTTTTCCTTGCCATTTTCCTTTTTACCTCATACTCACTGCAATGCCACTAAATGTAATAATGTCTTTGATTGGCATTTCTGACCTTAATAAGAACTTAATCTTTTCAAATGTAGTCATTGTTTGCCAGTTTTCCATTAAGTAAATGATGTCATCTCTTGTGAAACTTAATTCCAAATCAACAATTTCATTGTTGTATTCTTTAATTTCCTTGATTTTATTGTTTTCAAAGTCTAAAACTACTTTATAGCCATCAACTTCTACTGAAATCAAATCATAATGCTTAGATATGTACGAAACCACTTCATACTGATTAACTTGATTAGTTAATTGAGAATATTGGTTCTCAACAGTTGAAACTGGTTCATTTAAGTCAATACTTGTAGCATTAACTCCACTCATGAAAAGAATCATAAGCACCATGTACATTACTTTTTTAGCATTACTTTTTGTTTCCATTTTTTTTATTTGATTTTTTATCGCTTGGCACGAATAAGATTGCCATAATTATTACAGCCAGAATAACGAATTGTGCCATTCTGTCATTCATTATGTAGTTCACAAGTGCCTTGAATCCAATTATAGACCAAAGCACACCTGCAATTATCCAGACTCCAATTACAAATCTGTTAATTGCACCACCTAACAAGATTGATTTTATACTTAACCAAACTGCAAGACCAGTGAAGATCACTGCAAGTAAAGATAAACCAATTGTAGTTAGAGTACTTGTGAAGAATCCCATTTTACTCTCCACCCTCCAGAGCCCTTTTCCTTGAAAGTCCAACCAAAATAATACTTCCTGCTAAAATGAATAAAGGCAAGTAACTTGTATCTTCTTGAGGTCCATCTTGAGGCACATTTGCATTAACACAAACATATTCATTATTTAAAATGCCATCATTACATTCAGGAATAAATTTACATGAAGTTCTCTCTAATTTCCCATCAACACATCTTGTTTTACATACTTGCTTTAAGTTATCTGGATTTGGTACATATTGGTTTGCAAAGCCACCATATAACTCATTACAAGTTTTACCATTCTCTCCAGTTGAATCAATGTTGATTAATTGAGTTCCATCATCGCTACAATAAGATAATGCAGGATTACAAATTAAATCAGTTGCAGTTTTACAATCTGTAATATCTACAAATCTAATTCCATCATCATCTTGTTTTACATTACAATATTCTTGATTTCCAATAGTCCAAACTTGTTTTCCATTGTATTGAATAATGTTTTTACTTATTGCAGGTCTTGAAGATGAAATATAATTCATTACAGCATTAAATTCTAAAATTCCTGATGGTGCTTTTTTATCAATTTCTTCTTTTAAGAATGTAAAACCTTTTTCTTTAATCCTTGAAACATCACAAGTAACTTCTTTTGATAAATAATTGTTTGAATCAATAGATTTTAGACCATACCAGTCTGCAACTTTCTTAATTTGGATTTCTCCTGCATCAACTTCTCCAAAACCAAGATTATCTCTTGCTCTGGCAAAGACAAATTGTTCATTAGAAAATGAAATTGCTCCTGCAACTCCATTCTTTCTTGAGCATTTAGTATCTCTATCACTCCAAGAAGTTCCTACAGGACATACATAAAAGTCAGTTATTTGAGCAGATGAACTAAATATACCACCACTTTCTCTAATAAATTCTAATTCACATCTATTTGTATAAACTTCATGATTATTTCTTGAACAATATTCTGTTATCCAACCATTTTGGTCTTGTTTTTTTGCCCAATCTGATGTTTCAGTGTAATCATTTGCAATTACAGTACACTCAGTATTTGAAAAAACAGGAATGTAAACAGTACTGGAAGATAAACTTGTTAAAGAAAAACTTTGAGTACTTCCACTGGTTAAAAGATTGTAACTTGGCACAATACTTCCAAATAATAATACTAAACCACTAAGAAAAAGTATTAAAAATAATACTCTCATTGATTTAGATTTCTTTTTTCGTGCCATTTTACTTCTTTTTGCCTCCTTTCTTAGGATTTGGGATTACAAGAACTAAAACTATTAAAATAATAATTCCAGTTAATACGATTGCAAGAGGGTTTTCATCCCAATATGCAACAAAACCTTTAGTTGTAAAGATTTTACTAAATGAGAACGAACAATCCCCATTCTCATTGATTTCATAAGCATTACAACTTGGAGTTGAATCTTTTGTACTATCAGTATTTGTGTCTGTAGTTGAATCTGATGTTGTATCATCAGTATTGTCTGGCTCAGAGACAGTTGAAGTATCATCTACATTAGTTGTATCAGTATTGTCAGTTGGTGTTGTTGGTGTTTTAGGAGTTGGCAATGTACATTTTTCAGTACTTACTTTGAATGTTCCACCTTGAGATTTACATTGTTTTTCAAGATTAGCAATTCTAATTTGTTCTTGTCTTTCTGCCTCTGCTTTTTCTTGAGCAATTCTTTCTTCTTCTTTTTGGTCTTCAAGTGCAGATAAACAATACTTTTGAGTTTCAAACTTCTCTCCTTTACCAAGAGACACATCATACCCTACACATTGCCCATTATACAAGTAATTCTTTTCAATATCTGAATAAGTCGTGTATGCTTTATAACATGAGTAAGACCAGTAAAAATCCATATCATCAATATAGAAGTCTTTTGCAATTGGGTAGTTATTTCTTGAATGAACTTGCCACAAATTATCAAACATGTTAGTTTTACAAGTTGATTTATCATTTGAAGAGTCACAAAATGTAAATAATATCAATTGCCCTTCTGTACATCTTGAACCCATATAATAATTTTGACCTGGACTATGTTTGTAAATATATGGACTATCATACATTTTGGAATACAAATATGCTTGAGAAGATGTAGGACCAATAAAATTAAACTCTTGAACTTTATTAGGATTTAATATGTTGGAACTTAAAGCGAAAAAGTCTCCTACTGGAATGTTGCCCACTGCATTGAATTTTTCAAGAGTGTCTTCTGATTGAATATTATTTCCCATAAAGAAAAAAAATCCTAATCCACCTAAGATTAACAAAAAGATACTAAAAATTGCAATCTTAATGTTTCTCTTTCTTTTTTTCTGATACTGTCTTTCTTTTGCCATTTTCTTATATTAAACTGATTGTAGGCACATTGCCAGAGATATTTGTTGCATTTATTGTTGCATTTAATGATTCATTGATTGCAGAACCATAACTGATTCCAGTTTCTCCAAGACCAACATAAATTATTCCTGAAACAAAGACAACAAAAAGCAAAGTTATCATTATTCTAAAAAAGAATGATGTTGTTTTGCCTCTTTGCCCATCAAGAATATTAATTATTAAGTCTAAAGGTTGGTAAACTGTAAGCATTAACAATAAAAAGAAAAATATGGAAATACCTAATTCAAAAGGATGACTCAACACTGTGAATTGACCTGTTATAATATCTTTCAATACTGGGAAGATTGTTCCAAATGCCCTATATAAAGCAAATTTGTAAGCAGAGTAAACTGCAAACAAAACAGATGTATTCTCAATAACTGCTTTATCTCCCAATAACATTAATTTGTCTAATGCTAAAACTGAAATGAAAACAAACATCATAATAAGTTTTCCAATCAACTTTAAAGGGTTTAAAGCACTTAGAGTTGAATCCAATAAATTATAGTCTTTACTCATTTTTTCTTTAATGCAACTGATGTCTCTGTCCTAAATTGACCTAAATAGATTGTTACAAATGTAATTACAAAACCAATTATTACTGGAATGAAGTTCTCAATTGTTTTATCTTTGAACCAATCATTTAAACCAAATGCAAATAAAACTCCTCCTGCAACTGAGAATGATAACCATACAGTTAATCTTAGTGCACTCCAGAGTGATTTTTTCTTATTATTCTTCCGAGCCATTTTTATTGCATACAAAAACTTCAATGTTTTTTCCTTATAAACAAATTAATGAAATTTCTTCTTAAAAAGCCACTAAATGCGAAATCACAAGATAAAAGATAAATAAACAGAAATCTCCACTTGAACAATAACTATGTCTTCAATTTTCAAATGTTACTTGTTACAAGAACCCAAATTTTGAATGTTATCAAGACATCCAAAATAATTTCAAACTTTTGTTTATAAGGAAAAATCATTGGATTTTTATCATACAAGGTGGTCTGGGCAAGTCCCCACTGAGGGGCAAGTCCTTCACAACTTTGTTATAACAAGTAAAACTACATTTTTAATAAAAATGGCAAGAAAATCTAAAAGAAACTCAAATTACAGGAATGTATCCAAATCCTCAGGAATGTGGAAAGGGATTTCATTGACATTAATTGTCGTAGTGGCATTATTTTTTATTGGTTCAATGTTCTTTAGTGCATCAAACACTGGAGTTCCAACTGATAAGAACGGTAATGTAGTTGTTTCTGGTAGTTTCTGTTCTGATAACCCAACTAAGAGTCTTAAATTAAGAATCTCTGATGAATTATCAAGTACAGGTGCATACATCAATGGCTCAACAGTATATATTACTGACTTGAACAGTGGTGCAACTACTGAGGCAACAATAACTGGTGGAACAACAGGTTCATTCACAACTGTGAAAACAGATGTTAAATGTGGTGCTCCAGAAGGTTACGAAGTATCATTAAAAGCAACTGGAGATTACTCAAGTGCTGATAAATTAGTAATTACACCAGAAGAACTTGCATCATCTGTAACTATTCTTGAAAAGACTATGAGTGCTACTCTATACAGTCCAATTAAAGTTAAAGTATATGATGAAGATGCAAAAGCAAAAGCATACGATTCAACAAATTCTACTGACTATGTAACTTCCTTAACAAGTACATTCTACTCTGCTACAGGTAGTACAGGTTGGACTATTGGAACTGATGGATCACTTGACTTAACTTTCACATTTGCACCAAACACAAGTGCTGAAACTAAAGGAGAGGCTATGTACATTGCAATTGACTTAGCAGATGATTCCAACATTGATGACTGGGATGAAGATTCATTACAAATCACATATGATGGAGTTACTCTAAGTGCAGTAAGTTTATCTGAGAATGAGTTAAAAGCATTATCCTCATACGAGAAAGTTTTCAAAGTTGAAAACCCAGTAGGTATGAAAGGTGGTGTTAAAGACACTGAAACAGATTTAAGATTACAATTACAATCAGGAGATGGTATTAACCCAGACTTTGATCCAGTTGTGAAAATTGTTGCTCTTGGTGACTATAAATCAACTAAATCAGATACTGTTCTTGAAGGAATTGGATTCCAAGACAACTCTGCAAGAACTGAATTGTACAGTGCTCAAACATTTACAATCGCAGTTAATTAGGCAAAGGATTAATTTCCTTTGATTTCTTTGAAGTAGGTGGAATATCCTACTGAGAATATTTATAATAAATAATAGAGAGAATGTAGGTTTGTTTCTTGGTTCAAGTCCAAGACTCTCTTTAGATAGGTGCAGAAGATGAAGAGAAAAATTAAAGTTAAATCGTATGTAAGAGAAGGATATAAGGTTGAAGGACCAATCAATGTTAAGGCTCATCAAAGAGAGATTGAAAATAAGAAAGCAAGTTCTGGAAGTTCTAAACCAATGCTGAACTTGAAAGACATCCCTAAAAAGAGATTTTATTCAAAGGATTCTCCATATAGCAATTTTGTTGAACCATACGAAGGTAAAGATAGAATAGTTTATATTCAATCAATTGGTTCAGAAAATGTTTATTATAAAGATAAATTAGGAAATAAATATTATACAAAACCTGGTTATATTCCAGGTACTGAGCAAAATAAAGATTATTCTAAAAAAAATAATGGATTAGGGTTACCAGTTAATGAAAAATTCATTGTTGAGGCTAAATGGAGTAAAGATTCTGAAATGTTAAAATATTTAGCAATTGCACAAGAGGACAAACCTAAAGAGAAAATAAAAATTCCATTTTATAATATTCTATACAAAGATAAAAATAACAGATATTCTGTAAATATGATTGATTATCTTAGAAACCAAAAAGAAGGTAAAGATTATACAGTCATTAAGAAGATTGAAATAGGGATTTGGGATGGGGAAAATTTAGAAAGTATTGATTATCAACAAGAAAAATTTACTAAATCTAATTTTATTTTGTATGAGATTAAAAGGATTAGAGAAAAAGAAATTGCTGATAAAAAAAAAATTGAAGAAGAAAAAAATAAACTAAAATCTTTTGATGAAGTTAGGCAAAGGAAAGTGGATAAATTTCTTGAGAAAAAAATAAGATGGAGTGAAGGAGTTTATTCTTACAAAGATTTTGTAGATAAATTTGTTAAATCGATTCAGATTGCATTAGTCCCATCTGTTAAATGGAATAGAACTAAATATAACCGTATGTATGATTCTGAACAAAAGGAATATGAGAAGAAATTAGAAACCAAAATTCCTGAATATAGACTTTATGCCTCAAATCAAAATAGTTTTTACGAAGTTCCCAAAACAGTTTATCAATATGCTTTATCAAAAAGCATTCCTGAGAGGTAATTAAGAAAATGAAAAGAGTTGTTAATGTTAGGAAATACACAAGGGAAGGTTACAAAGTACCTGGACCTATAAAAGTAAGTGCACACACAAGAGAAATAGAATTAAAGAAAGCATCAGAAGGTTCTAAAACTCCAGTTCTTGATTTTACTAAGAAACAAGAAGAGAATGGTTGGATAAAAATAGATAAGAACCAATGGGAAAATTATGACACAAAACAAAGATTAATAATTTCTCCAGTATTTGGAAGTGATGATAAATATGATGTAACATTATACTCAGAAGGAGCAAGAAAAACATTAAGTAACTATAATTCAAGGATTCAAGCAGAAAAAGAAGTTAAAAATTTTATTTTTAACAAATCCAAACAATTGTCTCCAAAAGAAACTGCAAAAATCATAAATGAAGAATCTAAACCTATTAGAAAAGAAATTCCAAATACTAAATTCAAAGTAGGAGAAGAAGTTATTTATGTTTATAGTTCTTGGGAAAATCCAAGTGATAAAGTTGATGTTAGAGTTAAAATTAAATCAATTGATACTTCTGGAGATAAAATTCTTTATACAATTACTCCTAATGAAGATATATCAAAAATAGACTCTTTTATTGTAGATGAAATTAATGGAGGATATTTTCCAGAAAGTTCTTTTAAAAAAGTTACTCAAAATCCTTTTTCTATTGAATCTTTAAAATCTGATATTCCTGCTAAAAATATTGAAAGTGGTTATAGAAATATTTCTTTTACTCCTGAGAAGAGAGTTGATAATGTTCAAAGCAGTTATGCTCAAGAAGTTAATGAATTATACAATTCTTTAATTAAAATTGCTCCAGAAGAAAAAGAACAAATTGAAGAAGATATTCAAAGGTTTAAAGAAAACTATAAATCTAAATATATTTCTTGGTTAGGTGCACTTGGAAGTACTGCAAGTACAATGATTACTGGTGGTTCTGGTTTCAATGTTAGACAGAACCAAAAAAGACAAAGAACAGAAGATAATAGATTCAAAGAATTAATTGAATTTAAAGAAAAAGTATCTAAAAAGTTATTATCTAAATATAGAAAAGATGGTCCAATCAAAGGTAATGATCCTGAGGCAGTAACTAAATTAAAAGAGAAACTTGCAAAAGAAGAGTCTGAAAAGGAAGAGATGAAAAAAATTAATGCTCTCTTCAAAAAGAATGGTAAATTAACAAGAGAAGATTTTAAATCTCAAGAATTATTTGATAGAGCAAAAAATAATCTGAGAACTTGGACAGGAGTTTATGATAAACCATTTCCACCTTATGAATTGTCAAATGCTAATGGAAGAATTAAGAACATTAAAACAAGAGTTGAGTCTTTAAGTTCTAAAAAAGAGCAAGGAAACAAAGAATATTCTATTAATGGAGTAAAAGTTGTTGAAGATGTTACAGATAATAGAATTAGATTATTTTTTGATGGTATTCCACCAGTTGAACAAAGAAATACTTTAAAGAGCAATGGCTTTAGATGGTCTACTTATAATTCTGCATGGCAAAGACAACTTACACCTAATGCAATTTACACAACTAAGAATATATTAGGAGGATTTAATTAAAAATGAAAGGTAAGCCTAAAGTAGTTTATAAGAAAAAAAGACAAACTAAGGTAAAGAGAAAGAATTATTCTCTTGATAATGATAAACATAGAACTGCTCTTGCTCCTGGTAAAAGAATTTCTGCTAATGGAAATGTCTATTATGAATATAGACAAGATAGAACTGATTTAAAAGGAATTGATTTGCCTATAAGAAAAACTAAAGTAAAAAAACATACAAGAAATGATGGCTCAGTTGATGTAAGAAAGCATGATAGAGAGTTACAAACTAAAAAGGCATCTGAAGGCTCTAATAAACCTACATTATCACTTCAACAACAAATTGATAAAAGAGAAGAATCTATCTCTAAAGGTCAAAGGTCAGAGTTATTTCAAGATATAGGAGATAAGTTTGGTGGTGCTAAAAAAGATTTATGGGCAGATAGAAGACAACTTGAATGGGATGATATTCTTGAACTTGAAAAGAATACTGCTGATGCACTGCAATTTATTACTAAATCTAAAGTAATTCAACCTATTGATGAACAAAGTGAACTTGCAAGTGGAACGACTGCAGGAACTATTTATTTGAAAAGATTAGCATACAAATATCTTTCCAATAAACCTAAAATCAACTCTAAAGAGGCAAGAGCATTCTATTTTAAAGAGGCAACAAGTGTGTTTCAAAGTATTTCTAATATTAAAACTGTGGACCAATTTGTTGATTTCCAAAGAGAATATAATAGAGGATTGTGGACCAGAGGAATAAGAAAAGATTATTTTAAAGATAGATTAGGTGGTAATTTCTATGCAATTCTTACAAGAACAACTCAAGGCTCTGCTGAAAAGGTTTCTATTGCTAAAGAAATTGATAGAAATAATCAAGGACTTGATAAAGTTGATGAATTGATGGAAGTTAAGAAAAAGGGAGGAGAGAAAGGAAAAACAACAACATATAAAAAACCATATCTTTTAAATGTAGAGAGAATTGGGGGGAAAACTATTGGAACTGCAAATCCTGAACTTATCATAAAAGAGTTAGGACTTAGGGGTGTTGAGTATGGTAATTGGGTTAATGATAAAGAGGCTCAAAAAAATGTTAAATATTTTATTGGATCAATGTATGATTTGAAAGATATTACTGGAATTGATGTAATTGAGATAAATAAAGCAGGTAAACTTGGAATTGCATTTGGTTCAAGAGGTTCAGGTTCTGCACTGGCACATTTTGAGCCTTATAGAAATGTAATTAATCTTACAAAAAAGAATGGAGATGGTTCTTTGGCTCATGAATGGGGACATTATTTTGACCATATATTGAAAGCAAAGTTTGGAGATAAGAATGTAAATAATGGAGATAGTGCTACATTTCTTACAAATGATTTTAAGAATCCTAAGAATAGAGTTCAACAAGCAATGGCAGAAGTAATGAAAGTTATGACTGAGGGAAATGCAGTAGATGAGGTTGAATATGAAAAACCTAAAGGATATAAGCCTTCATACTCTTTTGAAAGAGATTATAATAATGCTAAGAGTAGAGGATTGTCAGACTCACAAATATTTCAAACTTATGTTGAAAAGGCTCAAAATAGAAGAGATATTGATATTGAAAGTACTAAAAAACTAAAGAGTATTTACAATCTTTCTGAGAAAGATATTGAAAAAAGAACAAAATCTGCTGAGAGGAAATATACTAAGTCAATTAATGAAGTAGGAAGATTAATTGCATATCTTAAACCAGAAGGTAAAGTTAAACTTGGACTTCAAACTGGGAAGTCTGAATATTATACCAGGTCTAATAAACAAGGCTCAGGAAATAAGAATGGTTACTGGACTGCACCTCATGAAATGTTTGCCAGAGCATTTGAAAGTTTTATTCAAGATAAATTAGAATTATCTGGAAGAAAAAACAATTATTTAGCGAATGGTACAGGAAGTTTAAGAATGAGTAATGAAGTTGCAAATAAAAATAATTTTCCATATCCTGCAGGAGAAGAAAGGAAAAAGATTAATAATGCAATTGAGAAATTTTTAGGAGTTTTTAATTCTGGAAAAGGATCACAACCAATTCAAAATATAAATCATCCTTCACAACAAGATAGTTTTGGTAGAAGTTATACTAAATCATTTGAACTTAGAGGAACTCATGGAGTACCAGTGAATCTTAAATATTCATTATATGAAAAAGATAATGGTTGGGCCTATTCAGTATTTGATACAATTAAAGATAAAATGTTAGGCTCAGGATGGGCTTTGAATAAAGAACAGGCAGAGTTAAATATAAGTAAATTGTTTAAGGGAGTGTATTGAATATGGTAAGGAAACAAGCATTAGCAGATGATAATAAGAATTATTTTGTTTTTACAATGTTACTTATTGCAGTTTTAGGAGTTTCATGGGGAGCATTTACTAAAGTTGAGGCAGGAACACTTTATCTTTCAATATTTTTATCAACAATAGGAATATTGGTACTTGCACAATTTTTTACTTCTGAGACTGACAAGAAAACTTTGAATCAATTTTTTAAAACTCCTTTTGTAGGCTCTCCATTGGTTGCAAGTGCAATGTGGCTTATGGGATTTTTTGGAATTATTATTATTAATGTTTTTGGAGGACTTTTTAAACAAGGATTTTCTACAGTTCAATTCTTTTCTCCACTTTATTTATCTGCAGGTGGACTTTCAACAGGTTTTTCTCAAACATTTAGTGCATCAGTTGTTGAAAACTCTCCTTTTGCCAGTTGGTTTTATGGCGTATTTGTGGCAGGAACGATTGAAGAGTTTACTTGGGCATTCACATTGCCTTTAGCATTTTGGATTGTGGCTATTTTTATTAATCAATTAGTATTTGATAGCAAACTTGGTAAAAACTTTTATTTTTGGTTCTCAACTGCATTTTCAGTATTAACTTTTATGGGAATACATCAATTGAATGGCTCTTATGTAGGAATTATGTTCATTGTTGCAGGAATATTTAGATTTTTAATGAATTTATCAATATATAAAATATTCTTAGGAGTTTCATTCTCAATGGGAATGCACCAATCTAATAATAACATGGCATGGATAATTCAAAATGGTTTTGGGAAATTAATTGAAATACTTTTTACTAATCCGTATGGGATAGCAATTGTTTTATTGTTTGTTGCATTAATTGTATTTGTGTTTAAAAATATTGATAAGGTAATTCAAGGAGTTAAGGCTGAATTAACTGGAGCAGGTAAGCAAAAATGATTGAAATGTTAATAGTACTTGGGTTTATCAGTATGTTTTGGACTGTCATACAAATGATATTCATTTCTCAAAAAATGAATAATTTCTTTGGAGCATTCATTATTTCAGTATTACATATATTTTCTTATGTGATATTTTTAATTTCATTCACAAAGATAGAATTTGATTTTATTATGTTTGTTTATGCAATTATTATTTTTGTATTACATGCAATTATTCATTTAATTGCACTTACTTTTAAGAAGAATACATCAAGCATTGGATGGGGTTTTGGATTTGTTGTTATAAATATTGTAGTTTTAATTATCTGGTTTTATGGATTTTACCTTAAAATACTGTGAAATTAAGCCAATTTATAATTGGTTTTTATAAATCATAATACTCATATTCTTATTACAATGAGCGAAATGTTAATTGTTAAATCAAAAATTAAAGAAGTAAACCCTGAACTTAATGTTGGGGGAGATGTAGCAGAGGCTTTAAATGAAGTTGTTCATGAAACTCTGAAAAAAGCAGGTGCAAGAGCAGTTGCTAACGGAAGAAAGACTATTGGAGCAAGAGATTTGTAGAATCTCTTGAAATATTATCTATCTATTATTGAAACCATTTTTTAACACTTGAAATAACCAGGACCAAAATTAGCAGACTTATTTTGTTTCTGGTAAAAACTATTACTATTCTAATTAACTATTAAAATATTAATTATAATGTGCTTTGTATTTGTTATTTTAACTGCCTATCATTAATTATTTTAATATAAAATATGTTTAGTAGTATAAATTGATATAAAAATAAAAAAGTCTTCTAAAAATGGCTCTAAATTCTTTGACCTTTTTACTGACATCAATAAAATGGTTGTTTGCTTTTTATAAATATTGTAAAAGTATAATTTAATATGTATATTAATGATGATTATTTAGATGAAGTTATCAATAGAATGGAGCAAGAGAAAGAACAAATGAAAATGATTAATACAGGAAGACCTATGCCAAAACAATTTAATGTAAGAGATAAAAGTTGTCTTGCTCAAATGAGTGGGAAAAGTGATGTATATAAGTGTTCAATTGAGATTATTGGAGATGTTAAGAATTATGATTTCCTTAAAATTGAACATTTTGAGAATGGACCAGTGCTTTGTCAAGTGATTAATATTGTTAGAGAATTGAATATTATGACAGGATATATAAAAATAATTGGCTTTAGAAAAGGTGGAATGTTACAAAGAATAAGAAAACCTTTCTCAACTGATGCAAAGATTCAGATTGCAGAAGATGAATTTATTGAGCAGATTTTAGGGTTAAATAAAGTTGAAGGTGCTTTTTTAGGAACTTTAGAGCACCATAAAGACTTAAAGGTTACTCTTGACCTAAGAAAAGTATTACAGAAACATGTTTCTATTCTTGCTAAATCTGGAGCAGGAAAGTCATATACAGTAGGAGTGTTACTTGAAGAAATAATTGCAAGAAAGATTCCAGTTGTTATTCTTGATCCTCACTCAGAATATCATACTTTGAAATATGAAAATACAGATGTTAAAGATTTGAAGAGACTTAAAGAACATGATTTGACACCTCGTGCATTCTTAGATAATATTAGAGAGTTTTCTCCTGACACTG
>Ga0210043_1000360_pt1 | contig 47560 bp, 67 predicted proteins | sample CryGeymet201501t_FD_183990 | JGI IMG/M metagenome (GOLD analysis project Ga0210043, IMG submission 183990) | Groundwater microbial communities from Crystal Geyser aquifers in Utah, USA - Crystal Geyser metaG 2015-01t (SPAdes) (version 2) | ecosystem: Environmental > Aquatic > Deep subsurface >... | reverse complement strand
TCGGTTCGGAATCCACCAATGTCGTGCAAGCGCTGATCAACCCCAGCGTCGCTAAGGCTACCAACCTCACTCCGTGCATCAGACGCCTCCTTGGATATACGGGTCACCTCTTTTGTAGTATCCTTGCCAACCTCTTGCTTGGTAGAGCTAACCCCCCACTTTCTGGCTGCAAGAGCGAGAGCCAGAATAAGAAGGGCCAACACACCAAGAATGATAAGGTTAGAACTCATACCTACTCAGCGGGCTCAGCAGGGACTTCCTTGTTAGGCACAAGGTAGACCAGGATTCCCGAGACGACAGAACCAACAGCCGCGATAAGCTCCGGCGACAGGTTCAGGTCAACCCCAAACACCATAGTAGCAACGGTAAGGAAGCCGCTGATGATAGCTACGATAGCCTTGTCAACACTAGTAAACATTTCTAAAGTCCTTCCTCAGCAGCAACCTGCTGTCTCTCTTCTTCGTTGATCTGCAGTTCTTCTGCAATCTGCTGGGCTTGCATCTGCTCAAATAGAGAGATGTTTTCACCAAACAGGTTCTCTTCATCTAGCTCTTGAGCCAGAAGTTGGGCGATAAGTTTACCACTCAAGTGAACACCAACAGTAGGATCAGTAGCCTTGATCTGAATCAGAGTCTGGAGGTTCTGGAGTCTTAGTGCCCTCTCTGCAAAGTGCCTGGCACCCATCGGGCGAAGCTTACCACGTGCGGTAATATCCTCACGAGTGATAGTCCTGAAGAGTTCTACACCGGTAGCCTGATCGATTCCTCGGATAACCTCGGACTCGTTCAAGTTCCTACGGCCAACCTCAAGCATATCATTCAGCAAGAGTTCGACGAAGGTTCGTTCAAAGTGACCAGCCTTGTGGGAGAAGATGCGGCTGGCCCCGGTGTTCAGAGTCTGAACCTCAAAGGCTGTCTTCTCCCCTGGGGTGCGGATACCCATAGCATTACGCGGGGCACCAGCTAGTTCTTCCATCTTGTTCGACAAGTCCTGAATCTGGAAGTCAGCATTCAGAGCAGTAGAGTCCGGGACAAGATAAGTGACATCACCCTCTTCACCGAGGTAGATACGCTCACCTAGTCCTTCACCAAACTCCTGTACATCCCCTCTGATCTTCTTGGTCGGATAAGCAATCTGATCAAAGACATCAGCCTTCAGGTTCTCAAGGTGATCAATACGATACTGCAGGCCGACAAGATTCTCAAGAGGGCCCATACCATACAGGTTGTCAGGGCGCTGCCTCCAAGAGGTATGGCGAATAACACCAGAGCCTAGCCAACTAGGGTTAGGAATGTTACGAAGAACACGGCTACGATCAGCAACAGTGATAATCCTGTTGAGCTGCAGCTCTCCGGTAAGACGGTTATAGATATCTCCAAAGAAGTGAAGAAGCTCTACGTACCCGCTCTCGTAGTAGTGAGTGAGGGAACTGAAGCCATCTGCGATAAACCCGTCGCTCTTGTCAAACTCTGAGTCCATCTCTGAGACGTGACCACGAACAGCCTCCATCTCAGTAAAGGCACCCTCCATCCAAGCGTTAGACGGGTCCTGCGCAATCCTCTTCTTAAGATCACCAACAGTCACGAGTTCTTTGATGATCTTAGGGGTCTTCGCAAAGTCTTCTGCCAAAGGGTTGAAGACGATATCATAAGGTGAAATGCGGCGAAGCTTAGGCCCGATATAGGTAGTGATAAGGTCTCCGTCTCCGTGCTGTACGTAGTCAGCTACGTGCTCTACCATAGCAAATACGTTACCAGTATCAATCCAGTCTAGGACCAACCTGGAGACGGTATCAATAAAACCGCTCTGGTCTACCTTGGTCTGCACGTAGTTCTGGATGATGCTACGCTTAGTCCTGGAGGAAGAGTCCTGGTCGTCAGCCTGCCACCGAAACCACTTTACCTGGGGGAACAAGGCCGCAAAGTAGTTAGCGTGTAGGTTATCCCTGATCTGGGTAAGCTTAGGAGTAGTAGTAGAGTTAGACCACGGGAGTTTCCTGTTCGAAGTCGTCTTGGTATCTGTGGCAAAAAGATAGTTACGAAGCTCCCTCCACTCGTCGATCTTGGGACGCCGTGCACTAGACCACTCACGCCAGTTATTCGCGATACCCACAGCCTCGGCTTCAGGGCGGATTAGACTTTCGATGTCTAGAGTATCAACCAATTAAAACGACCTCCCGCCAAACCTGGGGTGATAGATTACGTTGTTGTCCTGAAAGAGATTCTTGGCTACCGAATGAGAAGGCTTTACTGCGATCTCGATGGCTGCAGCAAGGGCGTCTTTGATGTCGTCGTGAGCTGGGTTGTTCGAAACCAGTTCTTCTTCCAGAAGCTGCCAGTTGCCACCACGACCGTGGTAAACCATCCTGTTCTCATACCTGGGTTCCAGAATGGCAGACATCCTCTCTTCCTTGGAACCATCGTATCTGTTAGGGCGATGCTCGTCGATCTTCAGAGCGATACCATTAGGCTTGAGATACATCTCTTTCAGCTCTTTGACGATGGCTGCTTGAGCGGCTGTGCATTCGGCTCGTAGTTTACGAAAGCTCCACCTGTTAAGGAGAACCAGAAGTTCTTTGTAATAGTCGGATATACGGTCAGTCTTGAACCGCTTGACGTCAAGGACGAAAATGTTCGACTCTGAATCAATTCCGATAACGACGATGGCGGTGTAGTCGGCTCGCTTGGAAACAGAAGTGGCAAAGTCAATTGCTGCCACAAGGTTAAGTCGTTTGTCTTTGTAATACCAGTCTCCTCCACGAAGCTTGAGTAGGTTGGGATCGAAGTACTGGAACTTGTCATAATCAATGGGTCGGTTCTCCGGGTCACTAGGGTCGTTGTAGTACTGTGCGCGAAACTGAACTTTGTCTAAGTACTGTGCCCTCTTCTTTTCGAGGATCGCCCTGTCAAACCCGAACCACTTACCATCCGACCTCCTTTGCCTCGGCCAGAGGAAGTTGCCGTCTTCTTCAACGACTGCTTGGTAGACTTCATAAATTTGTCGCGAGTTAGCAATCTCACCTGTTTCGTTGTTGTAGACATCCTCGTACATCTCCAACATATCGTTGTACAGGTCTTTAGGGTGGTAACGAGTACCCACCACCCATTCTTTCATATCAGCTCCTTCGATAGAGGCGAGGAGAGAATACTGCGACTTAACCTTGTTTCTGCCCTCTCTGGTGTAGGCATTCTCGAAGACAACTACATCATCGAGAACAGCGATATCGCAATGAAGACCAGTAACAGAGGTAGTAAGACCAGCTGTGAATATCGTAGGGTCTCTAACAAAATGTTCTTTCCGGAGTGGGTGGTCCAGAGCAATCTCACTCTCTGTCCACTTTTCTCTTTTACCGTCCTCCGGGTGTACGTGCAGAGGCCAGTACTTCCTGTAGACTTCGCTAGTCAAAAGACTCTTGATGAACCCAAGCTGCTTTATAGCAAGATTGCTTGTGCTAGAGATATACAAGACGCGAAGCGTAGGGTCTTTCGTGATCTCCCAGGCCACTCTGAAGGCTACAAGAGCACTCTTCATGTGGTCACGGGGGAGAAGAAGAAGCTGGTGGCTTTTGGCGTCCGGCCTTGTCCACCATGAAATTACGTCTTCGTGGACATGCCCTAGCAGTCTGTTCTTGTCTACAAGTCTGATGAAGGCAGACAGGTTAGCCTCAGCTAGTTCTCTGACTTCATCCAGCTTTGACGAGATATCTGTGGACTGCATAGGCGATTACTACTCCGGTTAGAGCTGGCGCGATCCATTCAAAATCCCACCTCAGTTTCCAGTTATGCTGTGCAGCTTCTCTACCAATCCAGAATAAGGCGTTAGATACAGCCATAAACTTCCAGGGTGTAGAGGCGAAGACAAAGCCCCCAGTCAGAAAGGCAGCAGCAGCAACATGAAGAAAGATATCAAGCAATCTTCCAAATCCTCAGGTCAGAGTAAATCTCGTTTACTCCAAAAGACGAAGCCGACCCTAATCCATTTGTTGACCTGGTAGACGTACACCTATGACGAATTTCAAAAACTTTTGGAGCGGCTATAGTAAATCGTCCTTTTATAGTACTATACGTCTGAACAAAAGACGCATCACCCCCAGAATCCGCACTTGAACCAATGAGAGTATCGCTGGCGTCTGTTACATTGTACAACTTTGCTTTATGAGGGTCTACTCTATGGCCAGGTGCTTCAGCCTCGATCCAATAGGTTCCAGCAGGAAGTGTAATTTGATTGGTAGCTAGTGAAGCTCCTGTAATCTCGTTTGTAAGAACTGAATTCAGAGTTCTTGTCCGCCAAGCTCCTGATGTAAACGTGCCACCGCTAGCACCAGAGGCCTGCTGGTCCTGGAGGTGGAGCAGGGCAGAGCCAAAGACATCAGAAGTGGTAGCAACCTGCGCGTCCACGTAAGCCTTGACGCTCTGCTGGGTAGGAACCTTGACTGCGCTGTCAGAGGCAAAGCTGTCCTCGTCGATCACAGAGAAGGTAGAGTCAACCACATCACCGTCGGCATTCCACATAGCCAGGTTGCTGGCAGTACCTGCTGTACCTGAGACCAGGGACACATCCACACCAGTCAGGCCGGTCACGATAACACTGTCAAAGGTGAAGTTGGTGGTGATCGTCGGGGTAGTAAGATTCCAAGATGTTACGGCGATACCGTCGTCGATAGTCCACACAGCCCCGGAGGAGGAAACCGTGATGTCCCCCTTGTCCCCGTCAGAAGGCTCAGAGCCTGTAGAGGTGGAGAACTCAAGCGCAGTCTCACCTACGTTAACCGTCAGGAACTTGCCAGACTGTCCAACGTAGGTAGCCGGGGTGTCATCCAGACCGAGGAAGGAAGCGTTGGTAGCGGCAGCAAGAGCAGAGGCTGCGGCCTCAGCAGCACTAGCAGCAGAAGCTGCAGCAGAGTCGGCAGAATCAGAAGCTGAGGTAGCCGCCGCCAGAACAGAAACTCCAAGAGCCTGTCCGTCAACAAGGATGTCGTCAACAGAGATGGTGCCCACATTCAGGATGTCGTTGCTGTTCATATCCAGATCAGCAGTCATCTGGTTAGGGGAGGTACCATCCCTATAGAGACACTTGTCGAACTCACCTTCGATAAGATCGAAGATAGCATTCATCGCATCAGCACTCTGGAAGGAGGCTGTGATGTTGTTAAAGCTTATCTTAGTTCCCAAGGTTCTTTTCCTTGATAGTTAACCCGGTACCAGTTCATGAATCTCAGGATATACCATCCAGCAGCCAGGAAGCCAAAGACGAGAGGGATAACCTCGGCTAGAGTTGCTATGACTGCCCCCAGGCTGGCTGTATCCAAAGCCTCTTGTACAACGTTTTGTTTGTCAGGCAGCCCCATCGTTCAACACCCTTCGTAGCTCTTCAGTAGTGGAGGAGAAGAGGGAAGAGTCTTCTTTTTCTGCACGCCCTTTGTTAGCCGGACGGCCCGCCGCCTTACCCGAAGTATTATAAACCTTCTCGATAAGGAACTTGGCAGAGGAAGTAGCAGTCTTGGTATCCCTGGCTACGTCTTCCTCCAGAGTGGCGACCATCTGGCTAAGCTTATACAGCCTGAGTTCCTTTCGCCACTGAGCAATCTCCTCGCGGAAGAAGGGGGCTTCACAGAGCTGCTCCCACTGCTTCAGGTCGTACATGTACAGGTTTACAAACTCAGCCTCGGTGATATCTTCTGTAGCCAGATACAGCTTGTACAAAGAGGGATAGGTTACTCCGTCTACCACCTTATCTTCTCTGGAGAGGGAATACACAGCCAACCTGGTATCATAGATGTTGTCAAACTCGATGAACAAGGCTCTACCAAGCCTGGTATTCGAAGCATTAAGAAGCCTGCTCTTGGAAACCTCGAAGGAGCTTCCGGTATTGCTGCTGGTGTCTGTCTGCATATTGAGGGGCGGGCTCCTTAAAGGATTAATCTGGCCTTCGGCCTATCTATGTGTTACCGGCCTACTACAGCCCTAGGGGCTGATACGGAGTAACCTAGGACTAACGTCTACCTGAGCTACGCTCCTACACGCTACTACGTACAAGCTTCGCGCTAGCCTAAGAGAAGAGTAAGAGTTAGTCTAGTGTATTATCATCCGTGTTATACATATATTATATCCGATTTCTTGATGCTTGTCAAGAAAAAAATGCAGTAAGAAGGCTTATGAGGTAAACTTTTTTTACACTTTTTCCACAGGGCGGAATTTTGCTAGAAAATTTTATCACCTGATAGTACTAAATATAAGGCACCCCGACCCCCCCTGCCCCGGTATCACGGATTGTGATGCTTGGCCCTGAACCCATCAAAAAACGTGATTTGTCCCCAAACTCCCCTACTGTGGCTAAAACACCACACTACCTGGCTTTTTTCTTGTCAACCCTATCTCTTCTCTTGACACCACTTTAGTCTCACCTGTTGCACACATACAACAAACATTTACGTTACTCTTTGAAACATTCTGTAACATCTTGTTACTTGATTATCTGGTGAGCAAGGCGCATATTCAGTTTGTTCCCGGCAGAGACCGGGCAGATGAAAGGAACAACCCATGCTCGATCCCGCGCAGACTGTTGAATTCCTCCCGGACTTGGAGCTGGTCGTCAACCTGCTCTCCGTGGCGCTGACCGTGGCGCTGATCCCTGCGATCGCCTGCATCACGCTCAAGGCCGTGGTCATGTTGTTCAGCCGACCCAAGTACTGAAACGATTGATCAATTCTTGCAGCGTTGCGGCGCTGCAATAGTGGGTCAACCGACGGAAAGAAAGGTAACACTATGACTGATCGTCTCGCTCACGTAAAGGGCGGCAAATACTGGGTGGACACCTACAGCGGCAAACTGTTCACCACCCGCAAAGCATGGCGCGAGTATATCCGCCGCGATGCCTTCAGCGAATGGGGCACACGCAAGCCGACGACCGATAGTCCGATTGTTCGCAGGAACATAGGCTGTAGGTTAGAGAGTGTCCAAGGTGAGGGCTTGAGACCAAACGGTCTTACTGAGCCCGACAGCATCCGCAAGAATGCTGTTAAGGTTCAAGCAACACCGAGGCTTAAGACACCGCCGAAAACAGGCCATGGTGTTCGGGTTAAACCGATCAACGGGGTCTGGCGGAGATACTTGGTCCATCCAGATGGGACACAGCGCTTTGTTGCAGACTACCAGAGCGCTGATGATGCCCTAGCTTGCCGCAACCCGATCAAAGATCGCTCTAATGTTGATCGGTCTAACATCGTGGTACAGAGGATAGAAGGTTAGGCACGCAAGTGCCTTTCCTCTTACTACCTGGATTCGTTAGGTAATTTTGTGTTGACAGAGGGAGCGCGTTGCTTTATGCTTCCTGTATTCGTTAGGTCATTGCACTCTGACCGGAAGGATATGCGAGATGCTATCCTTTCCGCAGCCCAACAGCTTCAGCCGCAAGGCTGGAAATGGGAATGAGTATGCGCCGGAGTTCTGCTAACTCTGCGAGCGGTCTTTAACCTGCAACCAGTAGTGGTTGCTAACCAAGGAAGCGCAGCTTAACAGGTTTAACCTGGGTTGAGAGTAAGAGACGCCAGCCTAGCAGGGTAGCAGCCTGCCACCGCATAGGAGTGAGACATCTCCTAGAGGGAAGGAGCTGGGGAAATTAAAGACCCGAAAGGGTCTGATGTGTGATAGCCTGCCTGGTGTCAGAGCACCGGGTGGGCTAAGCACTGTGAGTTGTTGTTGCTACCTCTGCAAGTCATCTGAACCTAGGCCGAAGGGCCAGAAAGGAAAGTAAAGAGATGGCACGTAACGCAGAGACTATCCGCAAGGAAATCAAGGCTATCGCCGCAGCGCAGGAGAAGTTGTCAGTGAGGACGGCTCGCTGCGCAGGATGGTGCCTCGAACACTACATCAAGCATGGTGACACGTCGCTTTGCTCGATGATGACTACCGAACTGAAGGGCAAAGGCTCGCATCGTCGCGGCCTCATCCAGTGGTTCGAGAAGTGGGGTCGCATGAAGCTTCAGGCTGACGGCGCTACCTTCAAGATGAAGGATGGTGCCAAGCGTGAGACTATCGACCTCGACAAGGCTTTGTCCTCGCCTTACTACGCTGATGAGGATGCGATGGGGCAGACTGGTCAGGATGCGAAGACGTTCAACGAGTACGGCAGGCTCAAGAGCCTGTTGTCGAAGTCGGACAAGATCGCTGCTGAGTACTCGGAGTATCCCGAGAACTTCAAGGAACGCCCCATCATGATGGACGCCAAGGATAAGGCTCTGATCAAGGGCATCCTCGACAAGTGGGAGATCAGCAAGGACCTCGACAAGCCGCAACCGAAGGCCGACAAGCCGCTCTTCCAGGGCGCGCACAAGGTCCACCTGCCTGTGGGTAGTGTTACTAACACTACTTCGAAGGTCGCCTGACCTGACACTGAATAGCTTGCAAGGGGTAGCAACAACAACTCACTAACCAAAAGTAAACAGGGGTATAAACTGTGATAAGGTTTGTGGAATACAACGATAAAGGAAAGAAGTGGAAGGCTGAAGTCCTTCTCCCTTTCATCTACGATAGCCTTGGGTCTGACCACATCAAAGAGGATGGGTCTATCGTGAACAAAGAAGGCGAGGTTATCGGGTGCATCAAGACTATAGAGGAGAAGTAAGCATGGATAGCCTGGCCAAGAGGCTTGATGCTATCAAGAGTAAGGGGTGGAGGATTACCCCAACAGACAGGGAGGATAGAGTGAGGCTCGAAGCCCCTCACTATGCTTGCGAAATCTATGGTGTCTATCCAGGCTCCACCTTGAGGGTGTGCTGGTCGATTGAAGAAGCTGTTGTCTTGGCTGAGACAATAGAAGAAAAGCATGGGAAGGGGAGAAGCTATGGCTAGGCTGCTTGACAAGCGGGTTATTGTCGGAACGATCCTGCTATCTGCCTTCTGGTGGGTGGTGTTTGGTGGTATGATGGTGGAGGTCTACTCTACCCTGTACCTGGTCATCGAGAGTGTGTTCACTCTTATAACTTCAGGAGAAGGGAGGCTGTCGTGAGTTATCGAGGCAAGGTGTGGGTGGTTGTTGTCACTCTTTGTGCCCTGTTCTGGGGAGGGCTGTGGTATGTCCTATAATAAGGAGGATGAACTATTCAGAGCTGATTTTCTTGATCCACCTCTAGTAGAGGGGGAAGAAGTTGTTTGTGTGGAGGGCTGGTATTTCGAGCAGGGTGAAACATATAAAGTTGAGAAGGTCCACAATGGTATTGTTTGGGTGTGTAATACACCTGTTAAATACTCAAGGTTTGTCAGGAAAGCTGCCTTAGAAGAGGGGCTGTACTACTAGAGAAGGGAAGCACAGATGGTTAATAACAGCAGTGTTACCACCCGTATGGGCGAAGAACTTATGGTTGGTGATACAGTCCAAGTCTGTGATTATGCTCACTTGCCCAGGAGAAAAGAGATCGGTGTGGTAGTGTCTGTGCTACACCAAGCTCGTGGCGGGTACCCTATCTATGTTAATTTTGGGGAAGGGAAAGGGTATAAATACTTTTCTGCAAAGGAGTTAAAGCTTCTAACAAACTGCTCTGCGAAAGAGCCAAAGCTTTTAGCAAATCGTGACGAAGAACTGTACTACTAGAGAAGGGAAGGACAACAAAGTGAACTTAGTATTTGTCTACGGTACTCTGTTGAAGGGGCAGGCTAACAACCACCTGATGGGTGAGTCTCGTATGCTATACAAGGCGTGTACCTTGGAAGATTTTGTTATGTTTGGTAGGGGGTTCCCTCTTGCCCGGCCTGCTGAGGAAGAGGATTCGGATGAGTTTGTGGGTAGGGTGGCCGGTGAGGTATGGGAAGTTAGTGATAGTGTGCTGCCCAGGTTGGACAGGCTGGAGGGGCACCCTAATTTTTACCGGAGAACCCCCACACCTATCGCTTTGTTCTCTGGTGACAAGGTAGAGATGTACCACTGGGTGAGTGGCAGGTCTGTGGTTGGTGAGCAGCACAAGCCTGACTCTAACGGGGTGCTCTACTGGCCTGAGTCAGTAAGGCGTCTTAATGTTTCGGAAAGGGTGAAGCATGGTTGAAAGGTTGCCGAACAAAGAACTTCTCGCCGAGGCCACAGAATTCTACAAGGCTCAGAAGTCTTGGAGCAAGAAGGCTACGGTATCCTACGTGATGGTAAGTGAGGCCAATACACGGATTGTAGATCGTAGCTACGGGGCTCCTTGTCATGCTGATATCGCCTCAGGCTACGGCAGGAAAGGTGGCTCCAAGTATGTTATTCATTCTGTAAACACAGAGTACTCAGATGCTGAGGAGCGGTTCTCAAAGAAGAATGCAAGAGTGTATTACGACTACCTGTTCAACAGGAGTCCGTTCAGGGATGCTTACCTTACAAAGTCTGCGGCCTCGGTGTACACTTGTGGCATTGCTGTGTCTTGCTACGACAACCCCCAACAGATAAGCGGTATGGCCTGCAAGGCGATACGCCATACTTGGGAGAAGCCCAGGGTTGTTTCCAGTTTCATCTCTCTGGTTTCTTCCGGTCTGTTCTCAGAGGATGAGGCATTCTTCCTGTCCTTTATGTTCCAAGTAAAGGAGGACAACTCTATACACAACATAATCGAGACTGGGCACGTAACAATATACCCTAACTTCTTGGTTAAGGAAGCTCTGTATAACTTTTGCAACTATCGGAAACCAAAAAGGTTTACAGAGATGCACGAGGTTAACAGATATGATGGTGTTCCTCGTTACTGGAATACACAGGAGCTAACCCCAGAAAACAGGCTTACAACGTGGCTTGGCGACCACAAATCTTTCTCTGTTTTTCAGGGGGATAAGAAGTTAGAGGTTGATCCTAACCCCTTTAATCTCTTGCCAGAGCTGTTTGTAAACAGAGAGAAAGGACCCAACCACTTCGAAGTTTTGAGGGGGTTGGTTGACGACCTATACGCAGAGGTAAAAGCCTCTGTTAAACCAGAAGGAAAGGCAGCAGCATGAGTTGTCGGGTTACCGAGAATATCAAGACAGTCTACGTCGTAGGGGGGGACATCAGATGCCAGGAGATGTTCAGGAAGAGGAACAAATGGTGGTTGGTTGACAACATCGAAGATGCTGATCTGGTTCAGTTCACAGGTGGGGCAGATGTGAGCCCTATGTTGTACAACGAGAAGAGTCTGCCCACTACGAACGTAAACACAGAGAGGGATATCTACGAAAGAGACATCTTCAGCTTAGCCCTATCTCTAGGTAAGGCGACGGCTGGTATCTGTAGAGGAGGCCAGTTCCTTCATGTTATGAACGGAGGCAGGCTGTGGCAAGATGTGGATGGGCACCTTGGAAATCACGAGGCAGTATTCGAAGAGAACGTTTGGCTTGATGACTACCAGAACAAGAACCTAAAGTCAGCCACCAAGAGTGAGGATGGTAGGTTTCAGGTGACATCCACCCACCACCAGATGATGAAGATTCCTGTTTGTGGCAACGGCAACGTCCTGCTTACCTCCAGTATCTCGATGTACAAGAGAAGTGGGGACGGTGAGGTTCGTTGTGTTGTTGGTAAGTCCAAGGATGTGGAGTGTGTGTACTACAGCAAGACCAGGAGTCTGTGCTACCAGCCCCATCCAGAGTATGTAGGGCCGGGAGATTCTTGCCAAGCGTGGTACTTCTCAGCCTTGGAAAACTTGGCCTTTAAGGAAGGAGTGTGAACTGATGTGCGGATTGTGCGGAGTCTACGGAGATATCAGCTTCAAAGAGAAGCAAGCCCTAGTTCACCTGATGGTGTTCTCTCAACTCAGAGGGTCTGACTCGACAGGGGTGGCTATAATTCCAAAGAATACAAAGGACGATGTAGATATTCGCAAGTCCTTAGGTGGGGTTGAGTCCTTTATGACAGCCCACGAAAGTATTTTCTCTATGAAGAGAAAGACTATCGACGGAATCCTCTCCCCTATCTCTATCTTGTCCCACCACAGGTCAAAGACTGTTGGTGAGGTGAGCATCGACAACGCTCACCCTTTCTTGAGTGATAAGCTGGTTGGAATGCACAACGGTACGATACCGAAAGAAGTGTTCTCTAGCCTTAAGACGTACAAGCAAGGGTTGACAGATAGCGAGATTTGCCTTAGGTATATCGACTCGTTTGATAACCCAGAGGATGCCTTCGAAGATATCCGAGGGCAGTATGCTTTTGTGTGGCACGACCTAACCGACGACACTTTGTATTTGGCAAGGAACGACAAGAGAGATTTGTTTGTGGTCAAGACAAAGGATGAGAAGACTATCTTCTACGCCAGCGAAGCTTGGATGCTACACGTTGCACTAGGCCGTACTGGTGTGGAGTATAACAAGGAGTCTGGTGTACGGTCTGTCTTGCCCGACAAGGTACACAGGTGGGGGGTGAAGGACGGGAAGGTGGTGTTGTTCAGCTCGGTACCAACAAAGCCCTTCAAGTTTAAGTATACCCCGCCCGTTAAGCCAGCAGCATACTTTAATAAGTGGAACCTGTCTAAGCTTTTGCCGGGGTATCGAAGTGTTGCTGGTTCAGAAGTTGAGTTCATCGAGGACTACGCACATACAGTGCATGGCCAGATGGTACACAAGAGCAGGTGGGCCAGACTAGTAGAAAATGGTTGTGTGTTTTGTGGGGATAAGCTTAAGTGGGAAGACAGGAAGAGTGTGCAATGGGTAGACTCCGAGTCGCCTGCTTGTGAGACTTGTGCGACTACATCTAAGAACGACAGAAAGGTTAACTAGCCATGCAAGTGAATGGTCACGACTTCCTTGTAGGGTTTGACCCAGAGGGTTTTATCTTTGACACGAAGGAAGAGAGGATTCTTGCCCCTTCCTATATGTGGCCTCTCGGCACCAAGAAGAACCCCTACAGTATCACAAGTGGTGTTAGGGTCCAAAGGGATGGGGTGGCCTTGGAGTTCAACACCTCCCCTGCCCCTGTTAAGTCTTCGCTTACCGGTAGTAACGACTTACACAGTACGATCAGGTGTGTGCAGGAGTTTATAGACAGCCACACCAAAAAGCAAGGGGGTATCGGGAGGTATAAGCTAACGTTCAGACCTGTTGTTGAGTTCGACAAGGACTACTGGTCCAAGATTCCAGAGAAGGATAAGGTTTTAGGTTGTGACCCCGACTTCAACGCTTGGACAGAAAGCCAGAACGATGTTCCCAAGCCCCCGAAAGAGACAATGAGGACTGGTGCGGGGCACATCCATATTGGGTGGGGCAAGAACCTGGCGGTGGGTAGTCTCAGACACATGAGGCTGTGCTCTCTGGTTGCCAGGGAACTAGACGCTACCGTAGGTATTGTAAGTGTTATCGTTGACCCTAACGAGGAGCGCCGACAGATGTATGGCAAGGCTGGGGCATTCAGACCTAAGCCTTATGGTCTGGAGTATAGGGTTCCCTCTAACGTGTGGGTTGGAAACCCTGAGGCCAGGGTCAAGGTGTTTGACGCTATCAAAACAGCACTCTCAAACTGTATGAAGCACAAGCTTATCCACACACCAGACGTAGTAGATATCATCAACAACAGCAAGACTAAACTTGCTGTAGACTGGGCTAAGACTTACAACGTAACCGAGTAAAGAAAGGGATACAATGTCAACGTCAGTTTTTCTAAGGCGGAAGAAGCTTGGCAAGACAAGCACTGAGGGCATCGCAGCAAACATGGAGGAGGCTGTTGTCATTCGTAATTGGCTGGACGATCCGTGGCCAGACAAAGTTGACTACGTATTCCGGTGGGGTTGCACGTCTAACCTACCTAGGAAATTAAATGTGATCAACCAGGCTTCAGCTATCCACCTTGCTGGAAACAAGAAATTATTTCGTGGGTTAATGGCCCAGCGTAGCCCAGAGATTACCCCAAGGACGTGGTTCTCCGCTGTGGATGCCGCCGATTCTTTCTCTTACCCAGACGTAGGAACAGTGATTGTCCGACCTGCCACACACTCCCAAGGGCGGGACCTGTGGGTATTTGAATTGGGGGATGACGGAGAAGACGAAGATAACCTGTTTGAAAAATGTGAGGAGTTAGGCGAGGGTAACTACTATATCAGCGAGCTCATCAACAAGGTGGCTGAATACCGAGTGTTCGTTTGTAGTGGGCGAGCAGTCTGGGTTGCCAGAAAAACACCGGGAAACCCCGAAGATATCGCTTGGAACGTAGCCCAAGGGGGAAGGTTTGACAACGTAAGGTGGGGTGAGTGGCCACTCTCTGCTGTTAGGGCCTCTATTGAAGCCTTTAACCACAGTGGTCTTGACTTTGGTGGTGTCGATGTAATAATTGACGAGGACGGTAGACCCTTCATTATCGAGATAAACTCAGCGCCGTCTCAGACCTCTCCTTACCGGCAAGAATGTGTGGCAAAAGCGTTTAGTTGGATCGTCAACAACGGAAGAGACCACATTCCTGTTGGCCCAGAGGGTAAGTACCTACCTCTTATTCATCCGAGCCTAGACAACAAGGCAGTATGAGATGTACGACGATAAGGAGTTTGACCTTCGCTATGTTAAAAGCAGGCTGGAGAAAACCTTCTTAGTTTATCCACCCTCTGACGGGATGATCTACGTGGAAGCAGTAAGGCCTGATAAGTTTATCGAGGGTCGGACACTTCTTAAGACTGCTGTAGTACCCCTAAAGGAGGTAAGGATTAGCTCCCCTGCCTTAGGTAATACAGACTTCGACGGGGAGGCTATGTTTGTGTCCCGTGTCCCTCTAAGGGACGACTGGAGACAGGGTCTTAGGGCTAAAAATATTGTCTGCCTGAAGGAAGGAAGAATAGAGCGGAGTGTAACCTTTAACCTTTTCTCTCTAGCCCAGCCTATTTTTTGTAAGTACTCTAAAGTGGAAGAGGCTTTGGGGAAGGTTGAAGATGCCTACAAATCAGTTGCTATCTCCAGAAACTTTAGTGTATCCGAGAACTACACTCTTGTTTACAAGTGCTACCTTCCTGTCGGTTCCTTTAATAACGAGAACGGTTTATTAAAGGTTCCTGAAAAGAACATGTGGCTGAAAGAGCTGATCAAAGAGGAGGTTAATCTTGACGTGTCCTGAGACTACGGTTGGCCAAATGGTGGGTGCAAAACAAAAGAGCCCTAAGGGGGTGGGCATCGAGATCGAACTTGAGTCTTCAAGCCCTATGCCTGGTGTGGGAGAATTCGATACTTCGCGCTGGTCCAAGCAGATTGATGGCTCACTTAGGGGGGCAGATTCTGCTGAGTTTGTCCTTCGTGCCCCTGTAAGAACTAGTAAAGTAAACGAGGTACTACTTGAGCTGAAGGGTATAATCAAGTCAAGTAACACACAAGTAATGGACTCAGTTAGAGCAGGGACACACATCCACTACGACGTGTCCAACCTCTCAGTCAAAGAGTTCTACACCTTCCTCTGTGTGTGGTACACCCTCGAAGAACTATTGTCCTCCCAGTTTGGAGAAGGCAGGCAAGGTAACCACTTCTGCTTACGGGCTGTAGATGCAGAATGGGTTATCCATACCCTTTCAGAAGAGGTAAGGACTGGAAGATTCATCGGGACATACCTCGGCAACAACACTATCAGGTACTGTGCCTTGAACCTTACTAGCCTGTTCAAGTATGGGACAGTAGAGTTCAGAGCCTTGCGTGGTTCCCTGGATAACCTGTACATTACTCGGTGGGTTAACATTCTTGATTCCGTAGTAAAGAATTCCAGGTTGTTCAAAGACCCAAAGCAAGTTGTTTTGAACTTTAGCGAAGGAGGGGAGGCTGAATTCGTAAGGCATATCCTCGGGCCAGAGGAAGCTGGCTCCTTCTTGGTTCACCCTGAGGCTACATCTATACTGAGGAGAGGGGCAAGGCTGGCCCAAGACATAGCCTATTCTACAGAGGAGTGGTAAAGTGCTAATCCAGAAGGTCAGATCAGGTGGTTTGGTATCAGATAGACTTTTCCCGATAGGTACAGTTGTAAAGGTAGATATCGTTGGAAGGTTCGGGCACAGGCTTCTTCCCCGGAAGGGTCTACCCCAAGGATGGTATTGCAGCCAGCACAGTTGGGCTGAGGTAGCCAAAGAAGATATGGGTGAGGATTTGCTCTACTAGAAAGGACTGATGATGTTAATCCAGAAGATCAGATCGACTGGTTGTATTGGGGATGAGTTTTTCCCAGTAGGTGTGGTTGTAGAAGCAAAACCCAGAGGAGCACACGGGTTTGAAGTGTTCCTGCCTATTTACTGGTACTGTAGTAAGCGTAACTGGGTTAAGGTGGAAGAAGACGACAAGGATTTGTTCTACTAGGAGGGATTGACTTTGAGAACCCAGAAGAGGCCAAGGAAGATGGAGCTGCTACCAGGGGCTAGAGTTCGTTTAGCAGCGAAGGAGCGCAATTTTATGCGTAGGCGTTGCCCTTCGATTAGCGTATTTAAGGAAGGAACAGTCGCTTATGTTCAACCTACCGTATGGGGTCTACTGTGTAAGTTATACTCGGACGAAGGAAAATTTTTAGGTAACTTCTATGAAGACCAACTTGAAGTATTGTCTGAGCTGGACGAAGTTTTGTACTACTAGGAGGGACTGATATGGCTTTGGAAGAGAAGAATGTATTCCTGTATCGGCACGATAGGGCGTCTCAAGGTGGCAAGTTGCTGGCCAGGTCTCTAGGTGTGAGGATCATACGGACAGAGGGCTCTGCTTTTTCTGGTGGAAAGCATAGAGTTGTTATCAACTGGGGCTCCAGCAACTTCCCATACGAGTTGAAAGGAGCACACATTGAAAACAAACCGGAAGCTGTAGGAAATGCAACAAACAAGAGACGATTCTTTGAACTATGCAGAGAGACAGGAGGGGTTGAACTCCCGAGATTCACTGTTCGAAGGGCTGAGGCGGAAGATATCCTCGCAGATTGCGGCCTACTGTTTGCAAGGACTAAGCTTACGGGAAGCGGTGGAGATGGGATTGTGGAAGTGGGGACATCTGATGGGGTCAGACAGCTACCAGAAGGCACACTCTTTGTTGAGTATGTTAAAAAGAAGCACGAGTACAGAGTCCACATAGCAGACGGGATGGTTATCGATGTCCAAGAGAAAAGGAAAAAGAAGGAAACCCCTCTTGAAGAAGTCAACTACAGAATTCGAAACTTGGCCAACGGTTTCGTATTCTGCCGGAGTGAAGTTGATCCCCCAGAAAGTGTCACAAGAAACGCGGTCGAAGCTGTCCGAGTATGTGGATTGGATTTTGGGGCGGTAGATGTAGTGTACAATGCAAGGAACAACAGAGCCTGTGTGCTTGAGGTGAATACAGCCCCTGGGTTAGCGGGTACTACTGCTGTCAACTACTTCAAACACTTTGCCACCAAGTTTGATTTGAACCCAGACAAGATCAACGATACTTACGATCTACCTTTTATAGATGTACCATAGGCCAAGAGTAATTAAAGGATACTTAGATGAAACGCTGCAGGATTTGTGATGAGATGTTTGACGACAGCCAATCTAACCTACACTTCTTCCACTCAGGAGAGGACACCTGTAAGACTTGTGAGGAGGTAATCCTGGATACACTACAAGACTTCGAGGACCCAGAAGAGGATAAGGAAGATGACCCTGCGACCGGGGACTAGAGTTCGCTTATCAAAGAAAGCACAAATGCCTCTTGCTGTAACTTTTCCTCTGCACAACAGGGATAGGCCAGGAACAATCCTTAAGTCCTTTTACTGGGAATTTGACAAGAGGAGCTCTTTGAAGTACAAGGTACTTTGGGATGAAGAAACATTTTTAAGTTACCACTTCCCAGAAGACCTTGAGATGGTATCCGAGCCAGACGAAGACTTGTACTACTAGAAAGGAAGGGACGACAAAGATGGCTAAGGGTGACAAGAGCGGGCTTCCCTGCCCTGACCACGTCGGAGGGTGCAAGCACCCAGAGAAGAGGAGTACAGATGCGTACACCCTCTACGGTGACAAGCATGGCCACTGCTTCTCTTGCGGGTGTAGCTGGTTCCCTGAGGACTTCGCCAAAAAGCCCAAGGACTACGGAGAGCCTGTCTTTCACGAGGGATTCAGGGGTATCAAAGCCGCAGTATGTGAAATCTTGGGCATCCACAGTTACTGTGACGAGGCTGGGAACGTGATGTTCCGGGAGTACCGCACCCCTACAGGCAGCAAATTCAGGGATGTGGTACGAAAGCAGAACAAGATGAAGGGAGCTTTCTTTATCGAGGGCAAGTACCCTAAGGGCCTGGTCGGCACCAATCTATTCAACGCAGGTAGTGCCCACTACGTCACTGTAGTGGAGGGGGAGGAGGATTGGGCGGCTGCTTACCAGATGCTCAACTACGGTAAGAAGACTATCCAGCCTGTTGTAGCTCTGACCTCTGCAAACTTCAGTAAGAAGGAGGTGTACGACTACCTATCAACCTTCGAAACTGTCAAGCTGGCTGTGGATAACGATGGTCCTGGTCAAGAGGCAGCCGCCCTGTTGGCAGAGATGCTTCCTTCTAAGGTCCGCAAGGTGTCTATGACTAAGCACAAGGATGCTAACGCGTACCTTGAGGCTGGGGATGATAAGGAGTGGGTACAGGCGTGGAACAACGCTGCTATAATGACAGTAGACAACGTGTACCACACAGAAGAAGACTTCAGTTCTATCTTAGCAGACGAGATGACAGAGTCCTACTTCGAGACCAGCAACAATTCTCTTAACGAGGTTATCAAGGGCATCCCTACAAACCACATCACTCTTATCACCGGACAAGAAGGGATTGGTAAGACTGAAATCCTCAGGTCTCTGGAGTGTGATGCCTTGGCTATCGGCAAGAAGATCGCTGTCCTGCATATGGAAGAGACGAAGAAAACTCTACTCCGAAATCTTGCTGGGTTCAGTATGGATAAGGATGTTAGAGACCCGGATAATCCTGTTGAGAACGATAAGATAAGTAAGGAATTGTACGACCTAACAGACGGGTACAAGAACCTGTTCCTGTTTGAATTCAAATCTGAGCCTACAGTCGAAATGATCCTTGAACAGTTTAAGTACTTGGTTACTGTGTGTGATGTTGAGTATATCTTTATCGACCCGGTTAACCAGTTCCACCCAGACAAAGATGAATCCAGAGTTGAACTGCTAGACATGCTGGCCATGAAGGTGGAGGCTTTTGTGCAACACTACCCTGTTGGTGTGGTATGGACAGCTCATCTTACAGACGACGGCAAGACCAGAAACAGCAGGATGATTGGGAAAGCTTCGAGTATCCGTATTGATCTTCAGAGGGACCTGGAAGCTGTTGATGAGGTAGACAGAAACCACACTTGGATCAAGGTAACAAAGAACAGGCCGTTCTCTACCACTGGTCCAGCGGGTACCTACTACTGGGACAAGAAGACCTCGACTATCTGTGAGGGGTGGTTCCACCAAGACTGGAATAAGACAGAAGCCAAGAGGGGTGGGAAGCCTGTGGCAGGTATAGATGAATCCCAAGCACTTGGTAAACCAGAGAAGCCGCTACCATTTTAAGGAGAAAGAACATGAAGGTTAAGAAAGGTGATACTGTAGTCTGTATCAAGGAGAACGGTGGGGGTGTCAGGGTTGGTGATGTAGGTAAGGTGTTATCAACCCCTAAACGTGGAATTTATGCCAAGTGTTACTTTCCAAGTATGTCTAAGGTATGCATTAGTATCGGCTATTGGGTTGGTTCAGATGACCACATAGCAAAGATACCAGAAGATACCGAGGACCTTTTCTACTAGAAGGAAGGCACAGATGACTAATAATAGCAGGGCTATTACTCGCAGGGGTGAAGAGCTTATGGTGGGTGATACAGTCCAAGTCCACAATTATATCCACTCACCTAGGAGAAAAAGTATTGGAGTGGTAGAACGTGTATTACCCGGACCTTTCTCCACCTATCCTGTCTTTGTTCATTTTGCAATAGGGGGTGGTACCTACTTTTCTGCGAAAGAGCTAAAGCTTTTGACAAGCCGCGACGAAGACCTTTACTACTAGAGGACATACAAAATTTATGAAAGTAATCATAGACGCTGAGTTTAATTCTCTCGAGAATCCCACTAAGATTTGGTGCATCGTTTGTAAGGAGGTAGCAAGTGGAGTGGTACATGTCTTTTCTCAGGACAATATCGGAATTTTTAGTAGAGCTTTCCCTGATGGCTCTTGTTTCATTGGTCATCATATTATTGGTTATGATATCCCTAACATCAATAGACTGGTTGATGGCGCTGAAATTGATTGGCGTGGCTGTATTGATACACTTGTTGTGTCTAGGCTTGTCAATTTTTCTAAGGTGGGTGGGCACAGTGTAGAGAACTGGGGTAAACAGTGGCCCCATCTAGAGCAGAAGGTAAAGGTTGATGACTGGAACAACCCAAAGCTTATCGACTTGTATATTGAAAGGTGCAAGGTAGACGTAGAAATCCAGCACCGTATCTACAAGGAGCTAGAGCGGTTCATCTATGATCCAGCGTGGGCTAAGGCTCTCAGGGTAGAGCACGATATGGCCTACATCTGCCGGGATATGCGCGAGAATGGATTCTCCTTCGACAAGGCTAAGGCTGAGGAGTACCTTTCTCTTATCAAGAAAGAGATGAGGGGTGTTGAGGAGGAGATACACAGGGATATCCCCCCTGTTCTAGTCCAAGACGGGGGTGTTAAGTTAAAGGTAAATAAGGATGGGCAGCCAGCTAAAGGGACCCTTAGGATTGTTGGCCACATCAGAGGTATAACTGATGGATCAGAGTTTTACAGATTTCACTACGAGCCCTTTAACCCAGGGTCAGCAAAGCAAAGGGTTGAGTACCTGAATAAAGCAGGGTGGAAGCCGGTGGATAAAACCAGAGGCCACCTGAAATGTGAGAGAGAATACCGAAAGGCAGAGAGGAACAACCGTGTAAGCAAAGAGCTGCATGATAGGTTATTGAGGTTTAAAGAGTACGGATGGCAGGTCACAGAGGCCAACCTGGAGACACTACCCCCTCAGGCTCCCAGAGGGGCTCACCTGTTAGCCAAGTGGCTTACCCTTGAGGGTAGGAGAGGGGACTTGGTTGAATGGCTGTCTGCGTTTAACCCAGCCACAGGCAGGATACACGGAGGATTCAACGGTATTGGTTCGTGGACACACAGGATGTCTCACGTCAGGCCAAACCAAGGGAACATCTTCTCTACCTTCACTACTGACCAGTGTCGTGGCAAGGTTCCTACTCAGGTAGAGGAGGTTAAGCTTAAGTACAACGGGGTCCTGCGAGGACTGTGGAAAGCGGAGAGAGGCGCTTACCTGGTGGGCACCGACGCTGAGGGGATACAGATGAGGGTGTTCGCTCACTATGTAGCCAACAAGGAATACGCTAGGACAATTGTAGAAGGGAACAAGGACCTTGGAACAGATGTACATTCAGTTAACCGTTCGCTCCTCGGAAGCGTCTGTCGTTCTAGAGACGACGCAAAGACTTTCATCTACGCTTGGCTTCTCGGAGCAGGAGTGGACAAGATTGCACAAATCCTCTCTTGCACACGGGATGCGGCGAAAGCTGCTGTTGCAAAGTTCATGTCTAGTGTACCTGGAATCGACAACCTTAAGCGAGTTGTCATCCCGTCTGATGCAGAACGAGGTTATTTCATCGGCCTTGACGGACGAAAGGTTATCAATTATAATCAGCATATCATGCTCGCGGGCTACCTTCAGAATGGAGAAGCTTGCGTGATGAAACATGCTAACATCTTGTGGCGCAAAGAGGTAGAGAAGGAGGGCGTAAGGTACAGGCAGGTAGACTTTGTCCACGACGAATGGCAGACAGAGGCTTATAACTTGGAGGAAGCTAAGAGAATCGGAGTGCTGCAGTGTGGGGCTATCAAGAGAGCAGGAGAAGAACTAGGTATGACGGTCGCCCTTGCTGGAGAATCCAAGATAGGTAGGAACTGGTATGAAACACACTGAGTGTATGAAATTCAAGATTGGAGATGTCGTCAGGGTGATTACCCCTGTAGAGGGGTACCAGTACTACACACCTTGTGAAGGTAAGATTAGTGTGGTTGTTGATGTAGCCCCAAAGGCTAAGTACCCGTATACTTTAGACATATACTTATGCTACGCAGAGAATGAGCTTGAGTTGATAAGAGAACGAGGGGATGACGACGATGACCTGTACTACTGAAGACGAAGAGGTTAACTCACCAGCCCACTACAAGCTGAACAAACATGGTATAGAGGCTATCGAGGCTATCGAGGCCAGTATGGGAAGGGAGGAGTACCAAGGATACCTTAAGGGTAATGTTATGAAGTACTTGTGGAGGTACAAATACAAGGGGAGGCAGAGGCAGGACATCGAGAAAGCTAAGTGGTACCTTAACAAGCTTGGAGGAACTCTGGAATGACACTGAGAGCAACGATTGAGATTGTTCCTTTTGGGGCAGAGGGTGCTAAGAGAGAGCTGTTTAGATTTGATATCTCAAATTGTGGGCTTGTTCCTCCTAACCTCTTCGTGCGTGGTGTACACATTTACAGCGTAGACGTCTATGGGGAAGATGGAAAACTGGTTGATACGATGGAAGGGATTCACCACGTAAGGAAACTTGGGGCTTGCGAATTGGTTAGGAAGGTGCTTGCTGAATACCAAGACAAGGGGAATTCAGAGGAGGACAAACAAAAGGCTTGACAACCAGGGCATTTGTGGGTATAATATATGTATAACACGGATGATAATACACTAGGTTAACTCTTAGCTAGCGCGAAGCTTGTACGTAGTAGCGTGTAGGAGCGTAGCTCAGGTTACCTCGTGTCAGCCCCGTAAGAGGGCTGGACTAGACTAGTAACAAATTAGGAGAAGAGGCGATGCTGGTTGTTTATGTTTTGAAAGAACTTTTTGGAGACTACGAAGTTCTTGGTGTCTACTCTGATGAAAAGCAAGCAAAGTTTAGACGCAAGATAGCAATGAGAGAGCTTAAGAATACTACTATATACGATTTTGGGATAGAGGAGTTTACTTTGAATGAGTAAGGAGCAGGTTTATTATATTGTGGGGCCGATCATGTTTGCCAAGGTCTTCCCCGGTAACCTTGATAAAGGCCAGTACGCACCAGAGGGTGGACAGTACACCATCGACGTGGGTGTGGACAAAGACGACAAGAAGCTTATCAAGTCTTGGAACAAGCGCTACTCCGAGAAGGAGTATAAGGCCCCGTATGATGAGGGTGTTGACCCTGATCTTGATTACTTCCAGTTCAAGCGGAAGAATGTTGTTCTCAAGCGGGACGGTACTGAGATCACTGAATGGGGTGGCCCCCCTCGTGTTGTTGACTCTAACAACAAGGACTGGGATGGACGTGGCCTGATCGGTAACGGTTCTATCTGCACTCTCAAGCTCTCTGTCTTCAAGGGTATCAACGCTGACTCTCAGGCTTACACAACCGTTCGTCTGGATGGTGTACGAGTTGACGAGTGGGTTGAGTATAAACCGGAGAATACCCAGAGTGATGAGGGACAGGAAGACTCTGATCGTCCAGAAGGGATGCCGTTCTGATGAGTGAGATTTTATATATTATGATTCTCTTCGGGGCTGGCTTCCTCTTTATGAGTTGGCTCCTAGATGATTGAAACCTTAGTTGAGGATATTGAACAACTAGTTATTGAAGGAAGGAAAGAAGTCCGTGAAGGAACTGTATTTGGCGAAAGGTCGCGTGGTGTTCTTGAACGCGGGCTGTACCCTAGAGACAACAAGTCATCTTCCAGAGTCTGGTTCTCTAATGTTGGAGGTCCATGCACCCGTAAACTATGGTACAAACTTCACTCTCCTGCTAGTGCTGAACCTCTACGTCCTAGTACCAGAGTTAAGTTCCTCTACGGAGACATCCTTGAAGAACTGCTTCTCAGCCTTGCTAGAGAGGCTGGGCACGTGGTCGAAAGAGAACAGGAACGAGTTGAGTGGAATGGCATCACAGGACGTATTGATGCTGTTATCGACGGAGTTCTCGTTGATGTTAAATCTGCCAGCTCTTTCTCCTTTAAGAAATTCAAGGGTGGACTTCGGGCTGAAGATGATCCCTTCGGATACATCCAGCAGTTGGGAGGTTACCTACTCTCTCTTAGAGGAGAAGGCGGAATTGACCCAAGCCGAGCAGCTTTCCTTGTAATCAACAAAGAGACTGGGGAAATCCATCTTGACATCCACGAGTTCGATGACGTATATCTTGCAGAGGTATCAGGACTTATACTCTCAAACAAAGATGTTGCAGAAAGAGGTGAGTGCCCTGAACGAGCATTTGCACCAGAAGCTGAAGGAAAGTCAGGAAACAAAAAGCTTGGAACCCACTGTTCCTACTGTGAGTTCAAAGCTACCTGTTGGCCAGAGCTGAGAACCTTCCTCTACTCCAGCAAACCTGTCTTCCTCACTCATGTAGAGAGAGAGCCTAACGTACCAGAAATTAAAGCAGAGGCATAAGAGTATGGCACTACTTAAGAAGATTGAAGACCATGATTTTACCGAGGTGTTTGAGTACACTACCGAGTATAACCTGAAAGAATACGCAGACCAGATCAAGATGAGTAACGACATCAGCGACATTAGAGCTGCTGTTGTTCTTTATGGTCTTGAGTTGTTTTTTGTCTCCAAGAGTGTAGAGTCTAGCATCTTTGATACTAACCTTGTCTCACTCGAAGTGAGGTTGTGGCAAAAGACTGATGCGAAAGCTTAAGGAGCTAGGCCCACCTAACTACAGGAGGTTAGAAAAGCTTTATGGAATACGAGAGGAAGAGTACAGGGGCTTACTTCAAAGACAAAGCGGGGTGTGTTTCATTTGCCAAAGAGACCCTAGACAATTTAGTTCCAAAAGATACAAGCACAACCTCTGTGTCGATCACGATCATACAACTGGAGAAATCCGGGGGTTGCTTTGTAAGCATTGTAATAGTATGATTTCAAGGTGGTTGCGGGATGATGTAGACAAGATCAAGAGAGTGCTAAAGTACTTTACCCGCAAGAGACCTAAGGTTTCTTACCACAAGATAGAGGAAAAGGAATAGGTTTTATGATTGCTATGTGGTCTGATGACCTACCAATCGAGAAGAAGATTATCCTTCTAGAGGAGGAGTTGGAGAGGGTTAAGCGGCTCATCAAGAAGCTTGACGACAGGAAGAAGAACAAGGTTAAGTCCTCTGGTGTTGTCTACAGCGGTCTGCTGGTATGATTGTCTACTGGGCCTTTGGGGTTTCTCGAAAGGACGATGAGTGGGCGGTAGTAGTAAGGCTGTCTGAGGATGACGGTGTGAGTACGCAAGATTTAACTCTTCTCTTTGACACAGAAGAAGCAGCCCGTCAATTTGTGAAAGAGGTAAACAACAACATGGAAGGACTGGTGGTAGAACATGAGTAAGACCCATCTTGTTATCCCAGACCCTCACGCCCATCCAGACTTCTCTAACGAGAGGGCGGACTGGCTAGCAAAGCTGATCAAGGACATCAAGCCTGACGTGGTGGTTAACCTTGGGGATGGGCCTGATATGCCAAGCCTCAGCGGCTTTGACAGAGGGACTAAATCGTTTATCGGCAGAAACTACAGCAAGGATATCAACGCCCACCTGGAGTTCGAAGACAGATTGTGGGGGCCTGTCCGAAGAGCCAAGAAGAAGCTACCCTACAGGGTGTATATGGAAGGTAACCATGACCACAGAATCAAGCGAGCAGTTAACGAACGACCCGAACTCGACGGAGCAGTCTCCTTTGATCATCTTAGACTCAACGATACTTATGACTATGTTGGGGAGTATGAAGGAAACTATCCGAGTATTCACAGTGTGGACGGGGTGCATTACGCTCATTTCTTTGTGTCTGGCGTTATGGGCCGCCCCGTGGGGGGAGAACACCCCGCTTACTCTCTCCTCACTAAAGAGTTCGTTTCTTGTACTTGTGGCCATATCCACACCGCTGACTTTGCTATGCGTACGACTGTGGATGGCAGGAAGATTCTGGGATGCGTCGCTGGAGTTTTTCAGGACTATAGTTCAGAGTGGGCCGGAGAAATCAACAAGCTCTGGTGGCGAGGAGTCGTCGTCAAACGAAACGTCGAGAGCGGGGTCTACGATCCACAATTCATCTCTATTGATCAACTGAGGCGTGAGTATGGTTGAGCCTACTGATCTGAAAACTATAAACCAGGCTCTGCTATCCTCTTACTCCAGGTTTAACGTATACTGTGGGTTGACATCCGAGTTTGACTTCTCTGGATTTGGCTCATTAGACTGCGATTACTACCAAGATGACTACGTGTTTATTTTTTCTAACGGCCACGTAGTAGACGATTGGAGTCTATCTCCTTCTGATTTGGATAAGATGCTTAAGATTTGTAGGCAAACCCAGAAGAAAAGGGAGAAAGAAAGTAGGGCTAACAGAAGGAAAGAAAAAGATGAACCTGCTAGATAAATACACTATCCTTGCAGAGGAGTACGGCCTTGATCTGATCTTGGAACAGAACGACCTGACCTGCGAGGAAGTCCTTCGCTGCCTACACTTGAATGGTTTGATTGACATAGACGATTACTTCTATGCAGACATAGAGGAAGAAGATGGATAACCTCTTCGCTTTTTTCATAACGTTTGATCTTATAAACAACGACCAAGACGCACTCATTAAGTATATCAAGACACTAGAAGAACTTTTTGGTAAGCACTCTCTTGTGGATTCAGAGGTTAACCTGGGTAAAGAGAGAATTGAGTTCACTTTTAGGAAATAGTACAATTTATAGAAGAGGAAGAAGACTAGTGAATATCCTGATAGCTTGTGAGGTAAGTGGTAAGGTTCGGGATGCTTTTATAACTAAGGGGCACAACGCTGTTTCTTGTGACCTGCTACCTAGTGACAGGCCCGGCCCCCACCTGCAGAAGGATGTGCTCAGCACCCTGCATATTCATTGGGATATGGTTATAGCCTTCCCTCCGTGTACCGCTTTGTGTGTGTCTGGGAACAGGTGGTACTCAGGAACTAAAGAAAGAGAAGAGGCTGTAGAATTCTTTCGCAGATTTCTCACTCTTGACTGTGAACGTATTTGTGTTGAGAACCCTGTTGGTGTTATCTCCTCAAGGATACGCCCTCCTGATCAGTACATCCAGCCTTGGATGTTTGGTCATGGAGAGACAAAGAAAACAGGACTTTGGTTGGTAGGTTTGCCACCTCTTAAACCTACGAACATTGTAGAAGGTAGGGAACAGAGGATATGGAAGATGGGTCCATCGGACAGTAGAGCTAAGGATCGTAGCGAAACATATGACGGTGTGGCTCTAGCTATGGCGGAGCAGTGGGGATGATCAGAAAGGTAACACCTAAACTTCGTAACCGTATAGCTCAGAGGATGCTAGAGGACAACTACTACAAGGAGAGAAAAATCATCTCCAAGAAATTTGAAGAACCAGAGAAGCTTACTGTTCAAGAAGCTACTCGTATTGTAGAAGAGGAAGAAGAATGAAATGGTATCTTAGTATCCTGACTGCCGTGCTTGTTATCGCTTGCTCTCCTCCTTCTGTGCCAAATCCCTCCTCGTATGGTGGGGCTAAGGTTAGTCTCAGTCTTGGCTACGGCTCCTGTAGCGGTGTACACATCGGGGGGAATTATATCCTTACTGCCTCCCACTGTGTAGAGGCGGCTGAACGATACAAGAAGCCTATTCTTGTCAACAAGTGGGAGGTACCCCCTACTCTTATGTGGAACAACAAAGAGTACGATGTTGCCCTGCTGCAGATGACTGACGAGAGCTTCGCTCACCCTTCAGCCAAGCTTGTCTGTGCCACCCCTAAGATTGGTGAAGACTTGGTTGTGGTGGGTGATCCTCTTGGCGAGACAGATATCTACACCTTTGGTAAGGTTGCTAGCGATACCAAGAAAGACCGCCATCTGTGGGGCAGGTTTATCTTTGGTAACGTAGCTGCGGCCCCAGGGAATAGTGGTGGCCCTGTCTTCAGGCTTGATGGTTCTCTTGTTGGTATCCTTGTTGGTGGGTTCAACCCGTTCACCCCTATGTCTATCGTTGTTCCTTCTGAAGTTATCTGTGAATTGATGGGAAAGAAAATTGCAACACCAGAATAAAGAAGTTTCAGACTTTGTCTACCGTACTAAGTATCTTCAGGCAGGAGAGTCCTTTGAAGAGGGGATGACACGTATCGCTGGTGCTCTACAGGACTCGGAGCACCACTTCAGGGAGTTCAGAGATGCCTTACTGGATCAGAGATTCCTTCCGGCAGGCCGTATTCAGGTTGCGGTTGGGGCTGTTCGTGAGACTACACCTTACAACTGCTATGTTTCGCGTACGATTGAAGATTCTATGGCCGGTATTCTTGATGCGCATCGCGACGCTCTACAGACGATGCGTCTCGGTGGTGGGATTGGTTATGATTTTAGTACTCTACGCCCTTCTGGCGAACTCATACGTTCTTTGGACAGCAGTAGTTGTGGACCCGTGGGCGACCAGCACCGTCATAGGGGTTTTATGGATATGTTTGATGCTGGTTGTGCAACTATTGCTTCTGCTGGGCATCGTAGAGGCGCTCAAATGGCTGTTCTTCGGGTGGACCACCCGGATATCCGACATTTCATTCGGGCCAAAAGAGAACCAGGAAGACTGACTAACTTCAACGTATCAGTCGGAGTTACTGATGAATTCATGCGAGCAGTGGAGGATGACTCTAGCTTTAACCTTTCTTTTGGAGGACGGGTCTACCAAACAATACGAGCTAGAAACCTGTGGGATGAAATTATGCGATCCACATGGGACTACGCCGAACCCGGAGTGCTCTTCCTTGACACCATCAACAGGAAAAATAATCTCTGGTATTGTGAGTCTATCAGGGCCACCAATCCGTGCGGTGAACAACCCCTCCCTCCTTACGGTGCCTGTCTTCTCGGCTCGTTTAATCTGACTAAGTATATCTATGGCCAATACGATGGTATAGCCAAAACCTCTTACCATTTTAACTGGGAGAAATTCAAGCATGACATTCCCGCAGTGGTACGTGCTATGGATAACGTTGTGGATCGCGCCATCTACCCTCTACATGAGCAAGAGCGAGAGGCAAAGAGTAAAAGAAGGATGGGTCTCGGCATCACGGGACTTGCTAACACTGCTGAAATCCTTGGACACCCCTACGGCTCAGAAGGGATGCTGGAGTTCACAGAATTAGTATTGATGCTACTAAGGGACACAGCATACCTTTCTTCTGTAGAGCTTGCTGCAGAGAAGGGGCCGTTTAGCCTGTTCTCCCCTGAGTACTACACTTACTGGCCTGAGATTGGGAACAATTCCTTTATCCACACCCTCCCTCAGGACATCAAGTCGGAGATTATGAAGAATGGTATCAGGAATAGCCACCTACTTAGCATTGCCCCTACTGGTAGTATCAGCCTCGCTGCTGGAAATATTTCTTCTGGTATCGAACCCCCCTTTACAAGTGGTGGATATAGTCGTAACATCTATAACCCTGATGGTAGTGTTAGCTCTTTCAATCTTGTGGACTATGCTGAGGGTAAGTACGGTGTTCGTGGTGTTAGCAGCGATGAATGCTCGCTAGAAGATCATGTTGAGGTTCTGAAGTTGTGTTCTTCTCTTGTTGACTCTAGTGTTTCTAAGACATGCAACGTAGGCCCTGGGGTAACCTTCTCCGAGTTCAAGGATATCTACCTCCAAGCCTTTAGTGGGGGAGCTAGTGGCCTTACTACCTTCCGACCTGCTGAATACGGTGGTAAGAGGGAGGGTGTAATGCAAAAGAAAACGCCCCCAGCCGAAACAGGAGGCGCTTGTTTTATAGATGAGCAGGGTAACAGGACCTGCGATTAGACTAGAGAGGGGGGCTTCGGCTCCCCTTTTCTTTTAGGCTACAAACTATACCCTACAAAATAAAGAGTTCCAGCAGAGAAATTTTCTACGGTAAGCACCCGCAGCCGGTTCTCTACCTGGGTGGCGTTGCGCCTACCGGAATGGGCCAAAACCGCACTAGTGAGGCCGTTGGTCATGTCCTGTGCCAGGATAACCTGCGTCTGGGTATTCTGTGGAAGTCCGGCAATCACCACCAGTGTGGCCTTCCCAGTTCTACCACCACTTACAAAGTCGGTGATCCCCACTCCACCCCCAAGAAATACATTATCGAATCCCTCATCAACACTGAGGTCCCGGTAATCCGACGCCCCGGCGTCGAAACCGCTGTTGGTGCCGAACTGCACATTTGACTGGCTCGAATTCGTCGCCGTCGCCGCATCCGTACTTGCCACCACGATTAATGATGCGTTGTTTTTCTTCAGACCGGTCACATCAACATTTGCCGCGCCGAATCCTGTCAGGTCCTGCGCCTTGAGGATGGTCCGTCGTGGCTTATAAGTCTGGATGTAGAGCGTGCCGGAGTTGAGGGTGCCTGAAGTTGTAGCAACTCGAAGCTGGTCATACGCAGTGGTACCGGGCAAGATAAACGAGCGGATATCTTGTACGCTCGTATCGGTTCCGTCCGCCTGCAAATTCTGGCCCTGCGCGCAGACAGGCGCGGCGGTTTGCAGGTTGTAGAACTGCATGAGACCGTAGGATGCCGCAGCAGCGCCGCCAGACGACAGGACAGTAATGCTGGGTGCGGTCCCTGTTCCTGTCCCGATGGAGTCAAGAACTGAAAACCTGTAGCCGGAAGTAACATAGCTGTCCCCGGTGCCGACTGTGATGTTGACATTCACCGCCGCCGACAGACCGACATTCGAGAACGCCACATCTGCGATGACCTCACCTGGTGCCAAGTCGATCAACACCTCGCTCTGACCCGAGAACGCTGTGGTATATAGTGCCCCCACCTTGCAACGATACCCGGTAATGACTATGGTGCCGGAGACCCAAGTTGCCGACGCACCAGCGATGAACCGGATTGCATCGTGGACGAAAGCACCTGTAGTCAGACCCTGGTGAAAGGCTGGGACTGACTCTCCTACCCTAAGATTAGATGCCTTGATAGTTGTTGGGCATGGCTGGTTGACCGACGACAGAAAAATAATGGAATCTTGTGTGGTTACCCCGGTATTATCCGTAAGCTCGAAGTCTCCTGTAACCGGGTTTACATTTAAGCTAGAAGTGCTCTGCCATCTGTAGTTTTCATCGGTGAATGAGCCACCCTGGCGGCGAAGTTCCATCTCCATTTGCGAACCAGTCGTCGACCGAACCAAGTCCACCAGCGAAATCTGGATGTGGGTGAACTGGTCAACAGCGATGCCGTCAACTGTGGTAATATCGATGGTTGCGCTCCCAGCGAAAGCAGCAACGTCAATTTCCTCAACAACCGCTGGGTCTAGACCGTTGCCCCCACCATCTATGTACCTGTGGTTTCCCCAGGATACCGGCCCTCGATACCTCATTTACTTCACCACCTTGGCGTAGATAGTAACCACGATAGCCTCGGTGGTACCAACAGCGTCAGTCACAGGCTGGAACCACGGCCACACCTCTCGGATAGCCTTAGAACCGGCAGCAGCAAACGAGATAGCGGTACCATCGGTATCCACCAGAGCGGAGGCTGCAGTAGAGGTTGTAACATACCCGTTCAAGGTGACAGCAGAACCATCAAAGGTACCACTAGCCTCGATAAAGACGTCAGAGATATTCTCGTTCACGTATACAGGGGTGAAAGTATCTGTCGCGCCAGTAGCAGCAGCCCAAGTGAAGGTTAGCCAAGCTCCCTTACGGGTAGCAGTAACAGCAAGAGTAGCCATAATTGTATCTCCTTATGATTAAAGCTCTAGAAGTCCGAGAACTTCTTCTACTGAGGCTTGTGCGTTGTTAATCCCGTCTCCGTCGAAGAAGGACTTACCCTTCTTAGCCCCAGAAACAACAGGTAGGGATGCCCATTCCTTAGCGAGGTTGTTGGCGAACTGCTCTTGGGTAATACTACCAGCCAAGAACTTATCCAGACCTCTCCTCTTGAGGAGGATCATGGCTAGCCTATCCTGAGTCTCCTCGTTAAACAACTCCTCACCAGTAAGCCCAGCTTTGTCAACCAAATCCTTAAGAGTCTTGTTGATAATCTGGTATTTACCAGCAGCTGCTGTACCCGGACCCGGAGGATTAGCCTCAACCTGCCAGTCCAGAACTTCGTTGATAGTCATCTCTGTCAGAAGCTTAGGTGGCTTTACAGTAACCCCACGGAAGTAGTCAACATACCCCCTGGGTGCTTCCTTGGAGCCGATAAAGTTCAGCACGTCTTTGACAAGCACCTCAGAGTCCTCCTGTGAAATTCTCTTGTCTTCGGGTGGAGTACTAGCAGGGTCTGGATTTGTGGTGAACGAGGCTGGGATGATAGGCTCCTGTCCAGGTAGACGAGAAGCGAAGGCAGCCACCCTGTTTACATACTCAAGGTCTTTGACAACAAGTCCAGCGATCTCCTTAGCAGTAGAGGCAGCGGGATTAGTGCCTACGTTGAAGGTTCTGTCCTTAAGAAGCTCCCTAACTCCAGCAGTCGTAGCCTCCAGGCCCTTCTCCTTCAGTGCCAGAAGGATTTGCTCTCCCCTCGGAGAAGAAGCCTCGCCTAGTGTAACCTTGAATTTTCCGTTTTCCCCATCCACCTTTGAACCAGAGAAGAACTCCGAGAACTCGTTCTGGATGGTCTGGTCAATACGATTTTTGACCCCCAGAATGGTAGACGAAAGATGAGTGGCCACGTTGTTCTGGAAGGCACGAGACTCATCGGTATCTGCGGCGGTAATCTTGCTGTATGCAGAGATGAACTTGTCGTTGTAGGTAGCGTCGAAGGTGGTGCCACCCATAATCTTGTCTTCGCTCATCATCACAGCGATAGCTTTTCCAAACTCCTTAGCAATCATCACACGCTGCTCTTGGTTGTTCACATCCGTAGAGGCACCGTAGATTTCAATCATCTTGTTTACGCTGTTAACCTTAGCCTTCTTCATCTCAGGAGTCATACTCTTGGCAGCGGATACAGCCTCTGCGTTGATATCCCCCTCCAGAGTGAATACCTCGGGAGACTCAGGTGTGTCAAGCTGGACAGACCGACCCTGCAAGGTAGTAGTTAGATCATCCACAACCCTGCCCATAGTACCCACCTTGTTGTGAGCGATCCACTGACCAAACATCTCCAGAGTCTCAGGGGTAGCAGGAAGACCGAACTTGTTCAGCGACTCAATAACCTTAACACTGTTCTGAGCCCTCAGAATCTCATTCAGTTTCTCAGGCTCTTGAATTGTAGCGTCGATAACAACCAAAGCATCATCGTAAGGGCGCAGGATTTTTTCCAGGCTGTAACCCTCAAGACGAAATAGACCACCAGCCCTTGCTTCTGCTTCAAACTGAGCAGCGGCTTGGGCCTTTAGTTTGAGTAGCTCAGTCTTCGCAGTCACTGCGTCAACAGAAGTGTTACCAGTCAAGGCGACAGAGCCCCACAGTCCAGACACGTGCTCTCTGGCCCTTTTGCTCTGGTCTGCAGTAACATCATCAAGAATCTGTAGTGCTCTGGCATCCTTCAACTTGTTCTGCTTTTCCAGAGCTTCGAGTTCTTGGTTGTTAAGAGCGATAGAAGCCGCCCTGGCTTGGTTCTCGAAGAAGGCCCGGTTCATCATCTGCTGAGCTACCTCTGCGTTAATCTCTCCTGTCTTTGGATCACGAGAAGCGAGAAGGATAGTGTTTAGTTGAGATGTGAGAATAGGATCAGTCTTGAAAGATTCGTTGATCACGTTAGAGATTTCATCTATAGCGTTAACATCCCTAACACCTAGCTCTACCTTGGTGATGTCTCCTCCCAAGTCAAGGATATCGTTCCTCAACTCAGGGTGCTCAACCAAGAAAGAAGAGGTCTTCTGGTTCAGCTCAGCCTTGAAGGCAGTCTCTGAAATTCCACCATTAGACCTAAGATCAGACAACCTCTGGTACTCCTCAGCGATAGGGCGGAGGATGCGGTTATCCCTTTCATCTTTATTTTCTTTCTCTGCCCCACCACGAGAGCCTAGAAACGAGGTAGCAGTATTAACCAGATTGGTAGCAACATTCAGGGGGCTATCAGGGATAATAGTATCTCTGGCAGCCGAGTTAATCCCACCGAGTTCAGGAGCGAAAAGACCCGCCATTACCTATCTTCCTCTTCTTTAAATCCAGAGAGCCAAGAGCCTCTGCGGTCAATAACAGCTTTATTGAACATATCCACGCCAAGACTATCAAAGTCAGGGCGGAGAAAGTTGATAACCTTTTCCCTCTGCCACACCGGAAGAATTCCGATTGCCATAGAAATCTGGCCAGACAACTCGTCTACGTCGTCCCACCTCTCCTCAGCAGTAGCCTTCCTGGCCTCGTTCATCATTACCTTGATGCGCTGGCCGTGCTTCTTCAGGAACTCGTCTTGCCCCTTCATAAGCTCTAGCCTGGAGAAAGCGATGTTGGCGTCTCTTAGCTGACCACCAAGGATGTGCAGTAAGGCGTCCGTATCTGTCACCCCGGAAAGGATAACATCCTCATTCCTGCTCAGGTAGTCACCAACAGTAAACATCATCCAAGCATTATACGCTTTGTTACCTGTAGTGAAGTTGCGGAGGAACTTGGTCAGGTCGTTGTCAGCAAGAGAGAACCTTCCGTTCACCATGTTGACAAATCCTTCCATCACAGACTGGCCAACATCACCGACTAGCTGCCCCCCAGGCCCACCGATAACCTCAAACAAGGTCTTCTCGTGCATATCCTGCACAAGCTGGGTAAAGCCTTCAGCAAAAGCGATACGACCACCAAAGACAGCCTGTGTGCCTGTGCTAGCCTGCAGTAGAGCATCCAGCACACCGTAGCTGACAAGGGTGTACTGAGTATCGTCTAGTTCGATGCCTTGGTTCAGGAAGTACTGATCGGTAAAGTGCCGAATACCAAGACCGCTAGCACCCCAGAAGGCAACTTGGGCCAGCCCAAGACGAATCCTCTCGTTTCTGGTTAGAACATTGCCACCCCCAACAAAGAGAGCCTCCATCATACGGGCAGAGTAGGTCATAAACTGGAGGGGGACACTAAGAGGACCCTTCTGCCAAGGAGCGGAGGACGCCCTGGTCATGCCATTAGTGAGAGTGTCACTCCTCCCGCTAATCCAGTTCAGCCCGTGCTCGCTAAAGGGATCAGAGGTAGGAAATTTACGCTTATACTCTTTCCAAGCTGTGGCGAGAGACACAGACCTGGGGAACTTTTCCCCCTCATCAAAGAATATACGACCGGCAGAAGCAGCCCGGCCAACCATACTCTTGGCAAGGTTTAGCGAGGTAGCGTTGACTTCGATAACTTCCGAGCCTACATTAAGCCTCCCACTATCTACCACCCACTGCCGAAACGAGACAAACTCTTCAGGCTGCATACCGATGAAGGGGGCAACCCTGCGGGCAACCTCGTTAATCTTGGCTGGGTCGTCTGTCAGAAGAGAGAGACGAAGAGGAATGTGCATAGCACTATTCTGAAGCCACTCAAAGGGCCTGCCAGAGATAGCCATAATATTAAACGACTGAGAACTCTGGACGATAAGTTGTGCTGGGTCCAGCATCCCAAGTCTGGCGTGGAAGACCATAGCCCTCAGCCACTGGAACGGGCTTTTGATAAAGTCAGAGTTGTTGATTACCCTAGCTATTCTCTCAAAACCCTTATCAAATACAAACTCTGCGACCCTCTGTACAATCTTTTCCCACTTCATATCAGACTCATTACGGGCACCAAGAGTACGCTGGATAGCACTACGAGCATCGATATATTTTCTGGCATCAGGAGAAGGGTTAGGACCAAAGTCAGCCCGAGCCATCCTTGCAGAAGGTCTCAGCCCTTGAATATCTACAAGGTTCTGGATATGTTTCTCTGCACCTTTCAACCAAGCATTAACCGCCTGAAGGTTGAAGGCTTGGAAAGAACGCTGGTGTACAGCCTTGAGGAAATCGTTCTGCATTGTACGAATAGGAGAAACAGTCTCCGCAAAGTCTCCACCGTAGGCTAGCAAAGGCTCATCCCTGCGAGGCCCATTCCTCGGGGAGTTAAGAGAATGAACAAACCCATCTTCGAACGTGCTACTGCGACCAAGGCCAAAGGAGAGTTCACCAGCCTCATCTGGTAGAGCTAGTAGATCATCCTTACCAGCCACACCGAATGGTTTGGTCGGGTCGATCTCTTGCTTACGCAGAAAGTCAACAAGATCGTCGATACTACCGATATTCTTGTTCCACTTGGTCAGCCGAACAACAAGGTCTTCTGCAAGAGGGGTAGACCTGAGAGCTGCTATAGCGTCGATAGCGTTAGCTTTCCGCATCTTTGCGAAAGACCCGCCAACAAGATTTCCGAGGCCCTTGAACAGCTCATTCATCTCGTCTACTGCTGCCACAGCCTGCTGTCTTGAGAACGTACCCATCACAGTCTTAGGAGTACCTTTAGCTCTGGTACCATCAGTAAACAGAATTTCTGTCTCCTGCTTCACGTAGTGATTTACAGTACTATAGACGCGAGGACCACCAGGGTTATAGCCTAGAACATCCGAGTGATACACCCTGCGCAAGGACGGAGACTCTACACTGATATACTTAGCCCTCTTACCTTGAATAGCATACCCACCAGGAACCGAGAATACCTGGTCTTTCTTGGTTACGTTCTCGATTGCTTCGTCAACACCAGAGATAGGGTTGTGAACAAGAGTGCCAGGAGGAAGTTCCTCCCTGTTTACCTTCTGCACAGGCACAGAGACGTTATCCACTTCTCTTGTCTTTCGGACAAAGCGGAGGGAGAGCATCTCGATGCCACGATCAACGTATTCTTTAAAGACAGGATCAGCAATCAAGAAGTAGACAGCATCGTTCATCTCTTGAATTGTAAGGTACAAGTTTTCTGTCTTCTGACTAGGAGTAGTTTCGAATCTGTTATACCATTCAGACCTGAACTCAGGGAGAGACAGAGCTTGCCGGGACTCAGCAAACTTAGCCCCGTCCCTCATCTCGTAGAAGATAGCTTCTACCCCCTCTACCTCTTCCTTCTTGACCCCCTTCAGGGCCTCTTTGAAGACTGACCTGGCCTTTTCAGCGACGATAGACCCAACACTTTCCCCTCTTACTGCAAGTTCACGGAGACGGTTAGGCACAGACAGGAAAGTAGAGCTGAAGGCTCTTAGGAGATTGTCGCTGATCTCGTTGAGATTGAGAGGGTCAACCAGACCAGCACCACTGAGGTTTCTCTGCACATCAACAACAAACTTCTCTTCCCCCCCAACAATAATAGTCCTTACTCGCCCATCAAGCTCTTTAGCTCGCTGCTCTGCCTTTTGAAGATTATTGTAAGGATGCCCTTTAGTGGTGCCAAAGCGGAGAATACCAAAAATGTTACCACTCTTGTCTGTCTGGATGGGAAGAATATCAAGAAGAGACGTTCTCTGCTTCTTTAGCACAGAGTCAGCCAGCTTTTCCATCAATGCCGGGGTAGCTTCCTGTAGTTTGTCAATGTTTACGTTCTTAGACCACGCCAAATCTTGGATAAAATTGAGGAAAGAGTTCTCTGTGGCTAGCTCGTTAGCAATTTTAGCCCCAGGAGCCACCCAATCAAACTCAACCCCACCATTTTCGGGGTGTCGTAGGATAGAAGGGCTGGTCTGACGGGCTACACCACCAGAAATACTCTCTACAGAGTCAGGATTTTTGGCTGCAGCCCTGAGTACGTTCTCTGCATCACCAGAACCAGACAGAATACCTACCAAAGCAGTAGAATTCTTGGCCCCCCTAAGCAACCTGGAAGCCAAGCCAACACCACCGACCAAATCGGCAACACCTCCAGCCTGCTCAAGGAAAGAAGAGAAGCCCTGTCCACCTTCAGCTATGTTAGCGATCCCTCCTGTGAGGAAAAGAAAGTTGTCTTGAGTCAGCCAGCCAGCATCTGCCATCTCTCTGAGAGCATCCCCGGCCCTAGCCTGGAATTCCTCGTCAGAGATAGTGGTATCCGCGATCAAATCCCTTATCTCTTGTGCTTTTTCCACACGAGAAAACCCACCTAGGGTAAGACCATCCAGCGGAGCAGAAAGAACAAGGTCCAGAACATCCCAGATAACCGACCCTACGGAGACCTCAGCCTCTTGGTAAGCCTTATCCAAGATTTTAGCAAGGCTCTGCCGCCTGGCAGCAAGCTGCCTGTTGTTGCGGTCCCACAGAGCTCCTGGGGCCATGGTAGTTACATCATAAACTTCAGGGGCTAGAGTAGACTGGATGTCTTCCTTCTCAAGCTCAGCCTGCAGGACAAGGCGTCTTATCTCTTCAGAGTCCCCAGCCTGCTGTACCTGGTCTATAAGGGCAACCCTAGTCTTCTGGTCGCTGGTACCCAAAGCGTTAGCCCGGCTTTCCCCTTCGAGAGGAGCGATAGGGAATCCTTCTAGCTGCGAACGAATCTCGTCCACACCAGCCCCGGTAGTTACCGATTTGAGCGCGATGAAGGCTTCCTTCAGATCATCCGAAGGCTCAACAACCCTCTTGGAGTCAAAGAGCTCAAAGTCCGAAGCTGGAACTGCCTCCTCTAACTCGAAGTCACGAGGGTCTGCCACTTAAAACGGCCTTCCTGCTACTGGTCCTTGGCTAGTACCGGCATTAACCCCGATAGGAGGCCGATTAGGGGCTGGCCCAGGATTGGCCTTGGGCTGGAAAGCACCTGCACCAAACCCGAAACTAGTCAAGGCACCACCAAAGCCTGCCAAAGCACTAAAGTTGGAAGCACTCCTTAGGTCTTTGTTGATAGCCTTCCCCAGCTTTTCAGTCTGGTTACTGAAGCCTAGGTTACTCCCTAGCTGTGATGCTACAGAAGAAATACCTCCTGCTACAGAAGAACTATCCCCGGCCCCAACCTGTACACCAGAGTTCAATACCTGAGCCCTCTGAATCCTGGCCTCTCGAATAGACTGCCTACGCTCCCTCTGGGCCTGCAGGGCATTAAGCTTGTCCTGCTTCTTGGCGGCCTTCTTCTGGGCTTTAGCGGATTGGAATGTTCCTACGGCACTAAGAACTAGACCCGCGACTGCGATAGCGGCTGCAACAGCCATGGCTTATAACTCCTTCGTGAAAGTATTCTCAGTCTTACTGTAGTTCATCTTCTCGTACAGTTTCTCTACTTCTCTTGGAGACACAGATTCAAGGTTCATCATACTTATGACCTTAGCCCCCTTCATTTTGGCCCAACGCTCCCAATCAAGCAGAAGTTGTATTGAACCCTTTGTTCCACGAGCACTAGGTGTTACATACCACATGAGTTCTGTAGCTTGCAAAGAGAAAGAAAACATGCATTCTGTTAGCAAACCGCCGAGAGCACCTACGATATGACCATCCTCGTTCTCCAACACACTAAGATAAAAGATGTTTTCTGTAGCCATTCTCTCGATAAGCTTTACTGTTTTTTCGGCGTTGAATCCTAGAATTTTTATATGTCCTGATTCATTTATAAATTCTTTAGCGAGTAGGGCTAGGTCGAACGCATCGTCTTTAGTTCCGGCTCTTACCTTAAAACCCGTTGTTTTTGGCATTGATCACCTCGTAGCCTTGCAACTGAAAGTCTTTACCCTCTTCACTTTCAAATCGCAGCTTCAGAACTCTTCCACGCCCCCGTATTCTGTTACGGGTCACGACAGAAGCGTTAGGGTAGTTGAAGGAACCAAGATTGCCTGTATCTACAGTGATAGGTCTGTTAAACCGGTAGACCTGCCTGTTGCTGGAAGCAGAAGAGTCTTGATCCCAAAAGGCTTTCAGGAAGCATCCACTAGGGTTAAGCGCGTTATATCCAGTAGTGTCGTTTCCTGTAAATCCAGTCTCGGTAACATTAAAATAACAGGTGATGTAGATAGAGTTCTTATAGGTTGTAAGGTCACCCGTAAAATCGTAGCCAGCCTCAGCATAGCTGGAATAGCTCTCGGTTCCCCAGTCAAGAAAGTCTGTGTTGGACAAGGTAGCAAAGGTCAGTTTACCAGAGGTTCCGTCACGGACGATAAACTTTACTTCAGTCTGGTCGTTAAAGACTGCTGAAGAGACAGTTACAACTACATCATCCGCATCTTGTACCACATCGTCTGTATCAGCGAACACGTCGAGTACTGTATCCGCAGCGCCAAAGCCCTCGAAGTATGTGGCCCCTACAACGTAGTTAGTGTTAGAGGCTTCGTCTTCGAATGCCCAGGGGAAGAAGGCTCCAAGGGTAATATCAAAGATAAGCACGTTGTTAAACTTGTTGGCAGTCACAGAGTCACTACCGTAGAGCCAAAATATCCTTTTATTCAGCGCATCATACACACCCTTAGCCTCAGCCCGAAAGCTGGCTCCGATGTCTTGCCAGAAGGTCTGGATTGTATCCTTGGTGAGGTCTCTTCCGTCAGGACCTTGGCTGATATCCTCCCTTACAACAGTGAAGATTCCAGTTCTACCCCACCAAAGCGGAGTGCCCTCTACGTTAACAAGAGCGGCAGGGTTAGTCAGTCCATCTGTGTTACGAACACGTGCAACAGCAAATTCTGTTGCTTTGAATACGTTGTCTATGCCCTTGATCTCCCACACCCCGTTCTCTGCGAATACGAGGATAGAGCTAGACCAAGTGAATAAGGCTGTAATCTTGTTGGCCTCAGGGATGTTAACAACACCACCATCCGTATCAATAAGATCACTAATATCCTCTGCTGTAGGATCAGCCACCTGGTAGAACTTGTCAAAGTCTGAGTCGTTCTCGATAACCTTAGAAAAGAATACACGAGAACCGTTCTTGGTGCTACTCAAACCAGACAGCCATACCCTACCTGCAAAGGCAGCTACAGTAGAGAACCTGGCTGTCTCAGTCTCGACAGGCAGAGATATAGTAGCAGTAGAGTCAGGGTTGCTAGCAAGAGCTGCAGTACGATCCTTGCTGTACAAGTCCAGGATAAAGTGGCCGTTGCCGATCAACGTGTTGCCAGCGCCAATCTTAAGCCAACCACCGTAGTCAAAATTACCATCAGAGTTTTTACTGGTAAACCACGGATGAGTAAGGGCAGGATAAGCTAGCCCTGTGACAGCCGAAAGAACCCCCTTCGAAGCCTTGCTGTTAATCCACCCTGCATTATGAGTGTCGTACTTCCTCGCGTCGGTAACAGAGGCTGCTGAAACAGAGACGTTATAAGTAGTCGTATCTCCCTGCCATTCAAAGTCCCTGATCTTCGGGTTGATCTGCTGAGAAGAGATAACCTCTGTGGTAGTGTCAAAGGAAAGAACAATAGTCTCGATGGCAGGGGAACAAAGTACGAACTGGCCGTTAATACTGCTACCGGAAATACGGTGCTCAGAGACAACCAACCCATTTCCTGCAGAGAAAGAATTAAGGTTTACAACAGAGGACTTGACTCCACCAGACAGCGGCACAGAAGACTTGTCGTAGAAGTATAGGATAGCTCCTACCTGCAGGACCAAGAATTCTACGCCCGTCTCCTTGGAAACATTCTCCCAGGTTAGTTCGTGGACCAGAGAGCCCTTTGCTACTGTGAAAGAGCTAAGTGTAAAGTCTTCTTCAAACTCGATACCACGACGCCTGGACCTGACACCGGTCCTCTTCAGGTCGCAGTTAAGCTCGTCTACAGAAGCATTCTCTGGAAACGTGAGAGGGGATGCCTCAGTGACAAGGCCCCCTACAAAGGTGTTAACTGGCTTCTGGCTTATCGACTGAGGCACGTTTGATATTCTTTCTCTTGAGGACCGGAGGATTGGCGGGGCCGAATATCTCGTCTCGGTAGACTTCCCTTGAGACCTTGGTATTATTCTCCCAGAGTTCTATTGCCCTTAAAGCTTCTCTCCTGGATAGGAAGACACCCTCTAACCCTGGTACGTGATTTCCGTCTTCGTAGGTGATGCGCCAGAAAGAGTAGTTACCAAACTTCGGAACAAAAACTCTTAGCTGCCTCTTTCTCTTCTCGCTGGTTACCACCAAAACCTTGTTGTCGAAGTCTTCGTTAACGACCATAGTTTCTCCTGGTGTCTGGCTCCCCTAGCCGGTACTTCTCTTTCTGGATAAAGCTCTTGTGCCTACGAGCCCTCTGTTCGATCTTAGGGTTCATCGTCTTCTGGAGGATAGAGAAGGCTGTAGACTTAGCTTCAGCAATCAGGTAAGGGAAATACTTTGACTCCATATCAAAAATGAAGGAGTCGCTACGGGTTACCGTAGGAATCAATTCCCCGTATCCCTGAGTCTTGCTGGACTGCAGGGTAGTGTCTACAGTAGAGTCGTAGGCATCACAGACGATATGCTCGTTATCAAAAGAGGTGTAGTAGATAGGCATCCTGTCGTTGAATACCAACAGAGGGGTACTGTCTGTGAGGCTAAGAGAAGTGGTAATAGAGCTACTCCCGCTGTTCCTGTGGTTAAGCTTACTCAGGAAATCCAGCGGGTCCATATAGTGGATTTCGTCATAGTCCTTCTCACCAGTCGTACTCTTGTTGTACCAAAACCTCTTGATGATTGATATGTTAGACGGAAGGGTTAAGTGGGTAGGGCGTGTACTATCAGCCAAAGCATCCAGAGTGAAGATATCAAAGTTCTCAGGAATCACCCTGTCAGAGATAAGATCGAAGTAGGTGCTGATAACGATATCAGTTACCTGATCAGACTCTTCTGTATCGCTGATACTGTTAACGCTGTCACCATCAAGATCAGACAGGACATCCTGTACAATCTCAAGCAGCGTCTTTTTCATAGCTACCATCTCTTTACTGTGCCTCTACAACAATGATGCTGGCGGTATCTACAGTGGTGGCTGTAACAGCAGTTTCAGCCTCGATGAACAGTTCTACGTAGTCGTTAGTAGCCAGGGAGACAAGTGAGTTGCAAACCATGGTTGCGGCGTTTGTACCATCAAGCCTTTGGGTAGCGATACTGGAAGTGACAACAGTTCCATTCTTGGCGATATACATGTTCCGAAATCTGGCAGCACCACCACCCATGGTCACAAAAGAGGTTACAGAAACACGGACAAGAGTGGCCAGGATACCAGTATAGGTAAACCTGCCTGCGGTAGAAATGGTAAACTTATCCGCAATATCACTAACAAAGCTGGTTCCGAAGTTTACTACCTCGGGAACCCCGACACCACCACCGAAGGCGTTAGCATTCGCGTTACCATTCACACTTCCTTGAGCCTTTGACGTAGAAGGAGACACACCGAGGGAAGCAGTTATTTCCCAGTTGTCATCACCCTCAACATAATTTGTAGCATTACTTCGACTCTCAAAATCACAAGCAGTGATAAACCCGATCCTGGTGCTATTCATGTTAGCTCCAGCAGGGGCAATATCTACCCCATAGCCAGTACCGGTAGGATTCCCAAACTCACTATTCGTCAGCCTCACGTGGTTGAAGGTGGCCGTTCCAAGATCAACACAAGTGCCGTTTACTGCTGTAACACTAACCGAGCAATCATCAATCTCAAAATCACCATGGGCTCCGGTAAGAGTCATACCAGAACTGGTAGCAAAAAAGGAACTACGGAACATGTCGATGTTGCCGAGGTTGTCGATATCTCCGATAGTATCACAGGTAGCATTAACCCTGATCCAGTCAGTAGTCTGAGAGCCGGTGCCGTCGATATCAAAGAGGGTACCAGAAGCACAGGTAAGTTTGACTTGATTCAGGCGAGCGTTAACATCAGTCTGGGTAATCAGAGCACCAGTAGTAGTCGAAGTAATCTCGTCGAAATCCTGGTTGGTACCTTTGATTACAGTGTTGTTAGAAAGAATCAAGCGATCCGAGCCGATGTCTACCTGCCCTACAATATGGTAGACAGTGTTAGCTGCAAGCGTACGAGCACCGCCCGAGGCCGTGGGTAGGTCTGAGGCGGTGTGGATCAGGTTAATATTGTTTTCGGTAATCTCGGTCCAATCTCCAGACCCAGCTCCGTCAGCGACATACACGCTGTTAGCTAAAGCTGTCGCCACCCCTTTGGGCTCGTGAATCTTTGGGTCAGTCAGAGCATTGTGTTGAATATTGGCCAAGCCTACCTCCTGAGAAAATAAAGGCTCACAGAGCCGGTGCCCTAAGGGCTAGGTGGGGGGATTAGCGGCTCCCCCCTGGCCGTAGGCACTTTAGTTAGCGGTTACAAGCCCGTGGGCTTCAAGAACTGCGATGATAGCATTGATCTTGCCGCCAAGCACACCATCGTTAGCCTCAAGCTCATCAACAGTGGGCGTAGCACTCGTAGTCAACGTAGCCCCGGTCAGGGCTGCCCCGTCAAGGGCGTCGACAACGAGTGGGATAGCAGCCTGCCGATCAGCAATCATGCCGTCGCCAGACTTATCTGCGAGCTGGGTGTTTCCTTTTACCGGGTTAGCCATTACGGGGCAACCTGGATGTACTCGATAACCAGCTTCATCTTACCAGCCGTGAACGTGCCAGTAGCAGCCACAACCAGATAAGCGTCCGAGGTAATCAGAGCAGTACCCCCAACCTGGGCACCGTTGCACACAACAGCCAGGTTAGCCGCCAGAGCAGCCGTAGCCACTGCAGCATCAATGCCGTCAGCATCAATCACAGTGCCAGCCTGGTTGTAGGTACCGATGTTGTACGAAGTACCACCAGCAAACGCAGTCTCAACCAGAAGCCAGGCACCGGTAATCAGAGAGCCAGCCGGGATATAAGCATCCTGGTCAGAGAAGGCTTCGTTGGTGCCGTCGTTGTTGAGGTCAGCGGTAAATGTAGGCAGATCATCATAGTTGATGTCCACCTGCATGTAGCTCTTCGGGCCTACATCCCAGGTCTTAGCCATAAGAGACTTGGTTTCCCGAGCCTGCGTCTGGCCGAAGCGGACCTGGAGGCCGTCAGCATTAGTCCAAACAGTGTTAGTCATCTATATTCCCTCCTTGTTAAACAGAAGTGTAAGAAGGAACGACAACCATGTTCTCAGGACGGAACAGAGCAAGACCGTAGCGCGCCGTGGTGGCGAACTTCGTGCGCTGCTTGTCCATATCGAACTCGCTATCAACCTTCGGCATCTGCCGCCACGCGCCGACAATAGGCTGGATGCCCGGAGCCGCCGAGAAGAACAGGTTGTTAACAAAGCCCGAGATGGCCACCGACTCAAGAGTCTCTGCGGCGTTAACCTTCAGGTGGTTGCTGGTCCAAACGTCGAAGCCGTAAACATTCTTCACAAACTTCATGCCGGTAGCGATACCATCAGAGACGATACCTTCCCAACGCGGGTTGTTCGAGATGTTCACCAGATTCGTCGAGGTATTGAGCGTGTACTCAACCGACGGATCAACGATAGCGACCAGGTTGGTGTCCGGCACATTCGCCTTCTTCAGCGAAAGACGAGCGCGGGCGAAGTCCTCAACAGACATCGTGTTGCTCGTACCAGTACCGACAAAGCGGTGCTTCTCACCGTTGATCAGGTTGGTGCTGGCAGCAGTCTGGCCATCAGGACCTTTCTTCAGGATATCGCCCTCCAAACGAACCATCAGAGCGCGCTCCTGCTCAGGAACGAACTTCGACAGAAGCTGGTTGGCGTAGAACATATCCTGCATCGCCTTCTCGGTGACGTAGTTACCACTCGACAGGTACTCGGTGATGGTGAACTGGAACTCGCCAGTATCCAGAGGACGATACACAATCGCCTCGTCTTCCTGGTAGTCGTCCACATCGCCGGTGCCGATGCTGGGGATAGTAAACGTGTTACCATCCGGGAAGTCTGTCATCCAGTTAACATACTGCATGGCAGCCAGTTCATCACGCAGAATCTCCTTGAGTTCGTTAGAGTAAACTTCCTGACGAACAAGGAGCTGCGAATTAGCGGTAGTGTGCATTTTGCATCTCTCCTAGTTACATAGAGTTGTAACCGGGTCCGTAGAATGCCTCCTTACCCATCTCCTTAAGGTCCCGTAGCATCTGCTGCTGAACCTGAGAAGAGTAGTACTGAGACTTGCTCTTACGTCGGAGGTCTTGGTAATAACTCCAGTCCCTCGTCCCGGTCTTACGATTAGATACGCCCTCAGAGCGCTGGCTGGTACCCACTGTGACTGGACTCTCTTTGGTGGAAGAGTCAGGAGCAACCAGACGGAGGAAAGCCTTAGGGGTTTTAGCGGCCATCTCCTCCAAATCCTTCAGAGACATACCGAGTTCCCTTGCTTTCTGGTTAACAACGGAATTAGCCGCTGTCCCATATTTGCTCTGCAACACGGAATCAACCTCGTTCAGATTCTTCTGGCGTGTGGTTTCCTGTTCGCGCTGAGAAACGTGCTCAGCAATCAAGCCTCTAAGTGTCTCTTCAGAAAGTTCTTCCTTCTCGGTATGAGAAAGGCTAACTTCGGTCTGGTGCGAACCACCGCCAGACGCGGGGGACTTGTTCTGGTTCTTTATCATTTCCATCAACTGGTCGATCTTCTGCGAATTGCTAAGGTCAGCTTTAAGCTCTTCGTTCTGACGCTTTAGCTGTTCGATGAATCGGTCAGCCTCGTACTTTCCTTTGGCGATAGTCTCTGGATCACTCCAGCTATCACCCTTCTCTTCTATAAGCTTCTGTACATACGAGTCGATACGAAGCTCTTCGGAGTCCGTGGTTTCGGCTTCCTTAAACACTGACATGGTTATCAGTCTCCTTTAATTAACTCTAGCACTTCGGTTAGTGCCCGGTTATACCCGTTGGTATCTGCCATAAGATAAGCCCAATTAGAAATACTGTAATCTTTGGGTGGGCTCTTAAGTTTGGCTGATAGCAACTTCTCAAGTCGTTCGAATGCGCGAGCACCTAGGGCTACGTCATTCTTGATCTGGTCTCTGTCGCCCCCACCAGTCTTGTACCAAGCTTCTTTCATACTCTTCCATCTTTGACAGTAACACCAAGTTCTAAAAGCTCATCTCGGATACGATCCGCTTCAATAAAATTTTTAGAAGACCTATGCTTTTCTCTCTCAGAGGTCAAAAGATCAATCTTTGTTTGGTCAACCTTTTCTTTGGGCTCAATTTGGTTGGTAGCTTTCAGAGCTTCAGTTATCCTGGCGTTAGCCTTACTAGGGGGTAGAACTATTTGTACCCGCCAGAACAGCCAATTTGTGATCCCCTCTTTCCACCATCTAAGCCATAAACTTGGGGCAGCAGAGACTTGGGATGGGTAGGCTTTCTGCAAGGTTCCGTATCTTTTTCTTGAAGTTACACGCCTAGGCCCCCAAGCAAATCTTAGGAGTACCCGGCTTAACCCTTTGTCTTCAAAGGTCCACACCATACACCTTACCCAACATTCCTGGGCAAACGTGTACGAAGCTTGAAGGAGGGAGCAGGAGGTTTCTGACGAGAAGGGTCCTTACGCTTAGTATTCAGGATACTCTTGCGTGTTGCTCCAATCTTGAATGGTTTCTTTGGATTTTGTAGGGCCATTATTTCTTATCTCCGTTCTACCCGCAAACCTTCTTGTACCAAAGCTGAAGTTCTAGTATTTCTCTTTTCTGCTCTGGACTGTTGTTCTCTCTGGCGTATACTAGTCTTTCACCTAGCTCTGTACACCAAGTCCTACTTATCGGTTCGGAATCCACCAATGTCGTGCAAGCGCTGATCAACCCCAGCGTCGCTAAGGCTACCAACCTCACTCCGTGCATCAGACGCCTCCTTGGATATACGGGTCACCTCTTTTGTAGTATCCTTGC
>Ga0210043_1000359_pt1 | contig 47747 bp, 53 predicted proteins | sample CryGeymet201501t_FD_183990 | JGI IMG/M metagenome (GOLD analysis project Ga0210043, IMG submission 183990) | Groundwater microbial communities from Crystal Geyser aquifers in Utah, USA - Crystal Geyser metaG 2015-01t (SPAdes) (version 2) | ecosystem: Environmental > Aquatic > Deep subsurface >... | reverse complement strand
GGTTCCCCCCTACAATTCGCGAGATCATGAACCATCTGGGCGTGTCGTCTACGAACGGCGTCCACCACCACGTGAAAGCTCTCATCGAAAAGAGGTACCTGCGTAGGGCCATGGGAACCTCCCGAGGTTTGCTTGTTCTCCGTGACGTTGAGGGCACCACCCTTCGCGCCGAAGGCGCCGCGTCTCATGAAGTCTGCAATGACCGCCCTGTCGAGGGTGCGGGGATTCGCACCGCGGATGTACTCCTGGAGCTCGCATCCGTTCGTACCGAGCGGGACGTGCTTGCTGTCCAGGTGTATGCTCTGACAGCGGAAAAGGGCGCCCTGGAGAGTCGTATTGAAGCCATGGACGCCGAGCTGGGTGTCTATGCTGAACGGCTCGTCGAGGAGCAGACCCTGGTACAGGAGCTTCGTGCTTTGCTGGACGCGACAGGAGGTTAATCCCCCGGCGAGCAAACCCCCATGCCCCGTCTATCAGGTCGCGGAGTAACAGACGTAGACATCCTGCGGGTCCGTAACGTTCGCGTCTCGGATGGCCGTGATCTTCCCCTCGGAGGGTCCTATGATCTCGATCGGGCCCAGGGGCGGTAGAATGCGACCCGTGGTGGCGGCCGCCACACCCCCTCCCATCTCGACGTACAGGGGGTTGTTCCCCCGGTTCTGGATGAAAAAGTAGTTTCGGGCTACATCGGGGATCAGGTCGACGGTAGCGTTAGCCACGGGCACAACCCCCGATGACGTGATCCTGATGGGTGCGGGGGTCAAGGTGCCACCGAGGGCCACCGCCATCGCATCGATGGTGGCTTGGTCGAGGCGCACCTTCATCTTGTTCGTTCCACCCATGGGTCCTCCGGGGGTGTCATGCCGCGAGGGGCTGCGGCAGCAACAGGTCTGCTCCCCCGTAGGCTACCCTCATGTGGCACCCTCGACAAGAGGTTCCGACGATCTTGCATTCTGGTCAGGAGGGACATAAGCCCTTTGACGACAACACCCTCGGAGGTGAAATGGTAGTCATCCTTTACGCGATCGGGGCGCTCTACACCGTGAACGCGTTTCTGTTCGCCCTCATGATCGGGGGCGTCATCATCGGGCAGAACGAGGGGGACTTCCCGAAAGGGAGCCTCCCCCTGTTCATCAAGTCCCACGCGCTCTTGGCTCTCGTGCCGGGAGCCCTGCTGGTGCACCTACTTCGAGGCGCATTGGGGGGGTCGCGGAATGTCTGAGCCAAAGGAGTGGCGCAGGCAGGTCACGTGCGAGGCCCGCAGACCCCACGACGTCATCGAGGGCTGCGACGAGCGCTACATGATCACGACGGAAGACGTGATCCACACGCAGGGGGCAGCGTACTTCCAGTGCCCTGTCTGCCTGAAGCTCAATCAGGTCTCAGCCCACGGCTGGAACCCATACACCGTGCCCGGAGACCGAAAGTGCCCGAGCTCCCCCTGACACACTACACCCTGGCGGTGGGCATCCCGCTGTGCGTAGATACAACCCGTGCGCACCGGCACGCCTCGACGTCGTCCGACCCCCGGATGACCACATGCATCAACTGCATTCGCAACACCCGCTGGGGGGGGTGCCATGCTGGACCAGCTCCAGGTCACCTTCCCCGCGATGACATGGCGACTCTACCCCGAGCTCCCTGTCATCACGAAGCACGCCCCCGTGCTGGTGGGGAAGATCGCGGGGGAGCAGGCCCGGATGGAGGTGCTGGTGACGTTCACGCGCACCGGATGGGCTGCCGCGGCGGTACAGGGGGTCGCCGCAGAGGCGAAGTACCCACCCCGGATCGACAGCATCGAGGACGCCATCTCGACGGCGCTGGAGAAATCCGGCAAGCTCGAAGCGGCGCGATCCAGCGTCTACTTCCGGTGGAGCCTCAATGACGGAGAAGATGACGATGAAGGAGCTCATGGAAGAGCTCCAAGCAGAAGGTCACGACGTTCGTCGTGACCACCTCGAGGCGGGCAAGCTGGCGCAGAGCCGAGGGCAAGCCCTGGAGGACTGGCTCCTGGCGCACGCCAGGCAGTTCCTCCCCCAGCTCGACCTGATCTACGTGCCCGCGCGCTTTCGCGTGTGGGTGCCCCACAAGTTCCCGGGGCTCATGAAGGCGCTCCAGCGGGCGTACCCCTGGATCGCCCGGGTCTTCGTGGCCAAGCCCGAGGCTTCGACCTGGGTCGACTTCGTGGCCATCTATCGGGGTGGGTCCGCCCACTTCGACGCCAAGACCACGGACGCCAAGACCGCATGGACGTTCGCGTCCGCCGATCGGCCGGTGATCAAGAGTCACCAGCATGACATCCTGGTGCGCCAGGCCGAGCTGGGCAACCCTACCTTCATCTACCTCCGGGCCGTCCGGAATCACGGATGGGACGACTACGTCATCCCCTACTCCGCGGACGGACTGCCCTTCGCCAACAAGGGATCCATCGCCCTCAAGAAGCTCGAAAAGTGGCGCATCCCCCACGAACGCCACCACTGGTTCGAGGCCGTCCAGGCTTGGGACGTCTACTTGGAGCTGGGATGGGAGGGGGTCCTTCAGGACTGACAATGGCGTACAAGCCGCACTACGTCACGGGGTCGGACGATTCGGGACCACGGAAGCACCTCGCGTTCCTGGGCTCCCTCGTGTTCCTGGGCTCCCTCGACGTCTGGTTCCCCGGTGACATCGACATTTGGTACACCCGCTCCTGCGGGGAGCAGTACGCGCAGGTCGCTCGCGTTCGAGTCGGATGGACTTCCGAGGGCAGGGGCATCTTCCACCTGGCTGCCTACTGTCCCCACACCTTCCTCAGGGTTCACCCTGAGGAACTGCACATCCAGCGGCACCTGATGACCTTCGAGGAGGTCATGAAAGCGGCGTCCATCTTCCAGGTCGCCGAGGCCGGATACGGAAGTGATGCCCGACTCCGACTGGCGGAGGCTGCGCTTGGGGGTAACGCGGGCCCACTCATCGAGTTGTCTCGCGACCTCTTGACTCGCGAGGGCGTGGGGCACCCAGAGGGATGGGTGCGGCGTGCCTGCACCTGGAGACTGTGCCTGCTGCGGCACCTGGGCATTCCGATGCTGTCCAAGTACATTGACGACCACCTCGGCAAAGATGCCACGCATCTCGACGCCTTCCAAGACCAGCTCAAGTGGGCGTCGGAGCGAAATCGGCTGCACCCGCATTGAACCACCTCAAGGCCCCCGGCGTTCGCCGAGGACTGAGGGCACACCCTACCTGGGAGCTGACGCGGCTCCCCTCGGAGATCCTATGAGCAAACTAAGCGATCTGGTCCAGGCTCTCGCCGTGATGCGAGAGCAGACGGTCACGAACGACAGCTTCCTGGCCAGCATCCTCGTGCAAATATCCCCCAGGGGGTTTCGGTACACAGCCGCTTCGAAGGCAGCCGGTCTCGAGCATGTTCGCGTCATGCTCCTGGAGCTGGCTATCCCAGAGCTGCGTGCGATGGGCGCCAGTGTCGAAGGCTACGAGGCGGAACTGCAAGACGCCATGCTCGTCTTGCAGCGGAGGGAGGCAGCCGTCCTCAACATCCAGTTGAACCTGGAAAACTCAATTGCGGCAGGGGTTTGCCCTGAGTGTGAGGATGATGAGACCCTCCTCCAGAGACCCCCGCGGGAGGACCTGAACTGATGGTCCAGTTGCGGCTGGATGCAATGGAGGGGGCGCTGAACCCCTTGGACGACATGGGGTTTCAAGTTTTCAGCTTCTCGAGACGGCACTCTAATTTCCTCGAGAAGCTTCTTGCGGAGCGACGCTACCGCAAGAAGATCAAGTCGGGTGCCGCGGTGTACTGCGACTGGCACCACCACTCCGACGAGCGATGGACCCTGGCCGGGCATGCGCACCTCGACGGGTGGGATTCGGTGTCCGAGGCGGGGCTCCTCGTGTCCACAGGGACTATCTCGGTGGAGACGGCAAAGGATGCTCTCCAGCTCTACACGAGCTGGGCGAACGGCTACGTGTACACGCTCGAGCTCGGCAGGCCGAGCGAACTCGACATCTCATGGGTAGATGTCGTGGACTCTCGTGAAGACCTCTACGGAATCTTCACCGACGACGAGGCCCTGCGACAGGTCATTGCCGACCTGGTGGGAGCCCCCCTACCCCTGGGATCCAACTTGCCAGACAAGCTGACGAAACACCTGGGCCGATGGGTGCCCTTCGAGCCTTGAGGAGACTATGGCGACGAGGTTCGAGACCCTCCGCGATCGAGCGGCCAGGGCCCGAAGCAGGGAGCCACTCCCACCCCACCCCGAGCGGCCAACCTGTCGGGATGAGTGTCGCGACGGACCCCGACCCTGCATGTTCCCCTCATGCAAGTACCATCTGGGGTTCGATGTGTCGACGGCAGGGGGTCTGTTGACCAATCGGACGGAGGGTGCCTACTGGGAGCTCCCTGAGACATGTGCCCTCGACGTCGCTGACCGGGGTGAGCACACCCTGACCGAAGTGGGCGTGGTCATGGGTATCACGAGGGAGCGAGCTCGTCAGATAGAGCTAGGGGCGCTCCACAAACTCCGTGAGTTCTTCGGCATCGCGCGCAAGGTCACGGACGAGGAGCTGGTTCAGCTCCTTCGTCAACAGGGGACCTCCTATGTCGAGATGCTCACAGGGATGCGGGGTACCGACATCACGAACTTCCTCAAGGAGAGGGGCCTCGACGCCCGTACCCTCATCAACGAGCGAAAGGGGGAGCCGGAGGCGCCAACCGATGGTCGCTCAAGACCACGTCCCCGAATCGAGGACAAGCTCAGGCCATTGATCCTGACCTTCGGTGGCGTTCGGGGCGATAAGGGATTCACGGCCGGCGAGATCGCCAACTACGCGTCTGCGTTGAGCGTGAAGACCTCGGTGGCCACGGTGCGGACCTTGCTATCGGACATGATAGTGGCGGGCACCGTGCGGAGGATGGCCGGCCCGAGGACGACCGGAACAAGGTACGCCAGCCACATCTACGCCCTGGTGACCCAGGGCTCAGAAGAGGTGTAATGGTAGGGATCAAGAAGACGTTGCAAATCGCGGAACTGAAGCGTGCAGCGAAAGCGGATCGAAAGGCCGGGATCGAACCACTCCAGGAACACCCGGAGCGTCCTAGGCTACGACGCGACTGCGTCAACGGCCCACGGCCCTGCCGCTTCCTGAGCTGCACGCACCACCTGATGCTCGAGGTGTCAGCGTGGGGAGGGCTCTTGACCAATCACCCCGGTCTTGAGTTGGAAGAGCTGGAGGAGTCGTGCGCCCTCGACGTCGCCGAACGGGGGGAGCACACCTTGGAGTGCGTAGGCAAGTACCTGGGTATTACGAGAGAGCGTGCCCGCCAGATCGAGGTGCTGGCACTTTCGAAGCTCCGGGATGCACTGGGTGTCTCTGAGCCGATTTCAGACGGGGACCTGGTGACGTTGACACGTACGAAGAGCACGTACGTGGCATCCCTCCTCACCGGGGTGTCGGCATCGGAACTCTCCAGGCACATGCACGCGAGCGGCACACCCCCTGCTCCCCGAGCCGTGCCCGCGCGGCAGCGGCCGGAGCTTAAGACCATACTGCAGTATGGGCGGACACATCCCGACTTCACCGTGAGGGAGGTGTCAACCTACATGCATAGAGAGGGTCGAGGGGTTACGGATCATGTCATCCGGAGCCTCTTGAAAGTGCTCGTAGAGGATGGGAGCCTGGCACGCACCCTGGTGCCCAAGGGTACTAGAGGGCAGGGTTCGTCCTCAAGGTACAACCTACAGCTCGGCACCAGCCTAGAAGAGGAGACCCATGGAGATGCCGAAGAACATGACGCCGACTGAGGTCTGCGTCGTGAAGATGGCGCTCACCGTCATCGTAGTGGCCGAAGACCTGGAAGAGGCTGAGGCTGCGGTGAGGGACGCCGTGGGCCCCCTGTTGGGTGAACTCGGCAACGCCAAGTTCACGAGCTACGAAGTCCACCGCGTATGGGCGGAGGCTCCGAAAGGCCCCTGGGCCCCCTTGCCGGGGTTCACGAGGTTCAACGCCACCTGTATCGGCGCGGAGGGCAAAAGCCTGGCCGAGATCCTCATCAAGGAGGCCTGATGGGGTATCTGATGCTGTACACCGCCTGCGGGGCGTGCGGCGCCACCATGCTGTGCAACCCCGACAAGGTGCCTTCGTTGCGGCCCGGTGGCGAGGGGGAGAAGCTCCCCCTCTGCCGCAACTGTTTCGAGCGGTGGAACGACATTCACCGCCGTCAGAAGGGGCTAGAACCCGTACCGCTCCTTGACGGAGCGTACGAAGCGGCGCCCGAAACCCCGAGCGACCGCTCGGATTTCTACGAGGAGGGCAAATGACACACGACTCCGGCACCATCACCATCACCGCACTGGAGTCTCTACAGCCATGCGATGAAGGCCTCTTGGCCTTCAGCGAATGCTTCCCTGATGGAGTGGCCCTCGGGGAGGTTCCCGCAATCATCCGCGCGGGGGCGCCCATGCAGATACGGCCATACCTGGGGTGGTGGTTTGCCCACTTCCCCCTCCCCCCCGGTACCAACCTCTCCAACGTCGACCTCTCTGGCGCCCACCTCTTCGATGCCAACCTCACAGGCGCCACCTTCGTCGGAGCCAACCTACGTGGCGTCGACCTCTCTGGCGCCGACCTCTCCCACGCCAACCTCACAGGCGCCACCTTCGTCGGAGCCAACCTACGTGGCGCCATCCTCACCGGCGCCAACCTCCAGGGCGCCAACCTCAACCGCGCCGACCTCACCCGCGCCGACCTCACCGACGCCGACCTCACCGACGCCGACCTCACCCGCGCCGACCTCACCGACGCCGACCTCACCGACGCCGACCTCACCGACGCCATCCTCACCGACGCCGACCTCACCTACGCCATCCTCCAGGGTGCCAACCTCACCCGCGCCGACCTCACCCGCGCCGACCTCACCCGCGCCGACCTCACCGACGCCATCCTCACCCGCGCCATCCTCACCCGCGCCAACCTCTTACGCGCCCGCATCAACGAAGCCAATCTCTCTTCGGATAAAGATCATCTGGACCCGTAAAGTCACGGGTCCGCAGTTGAACTGAGCCCGAAAAGGGCTCAAAAACCCCCCGAAAAGGGGGGGAGGCCATCATGACCAAAGAAGAGACCGCGTGGATGCCAGACAGGTACTTCGCGTCGACGCTGTCGTCGCACTACTCCCACCAAGGCAGAGCCGCCTCCTGCCTTGATCGGGCGACCCCCCTCAAGGTCCGGGACTACGCAGGGCGAGCGGTCTTCCGCCCTGCAGACGAGATCGTTCGGGCGGCACACGGCCCCCGGCCGTACCGACTGGTACTCGACGCAGGGGGCCACGAGGTCGTGCGCCCCCTGCGGGCGGCTGTGCGAACGTGCGCACAGGGTTTCACGGTGCGCCTGTGCGACGGGCGGTCTGTGACCCTCACGGGGTCACACGTGATCCCAGGGGCAGCCCAGCAAGCGCCCGCGGAGGGGCGGCAGGGGTTTGCAGAGCTTCGGTTCGTCGCACTCCCTGCCGCGGAAGCCAATCGTCACGCGACTCGCGTGGCGCTGCGGCGAGCCAACTGGTTCATCGTCCCCGACGGGGACACCCGAGCTGGGACGACCTACGAGGGGATCCCAGTGGTGTCGTCCTCCGAACGCGGGGCATTCGTGGGCAAGCTGATGGCCGAAACCTTCAACGCAGACCGCCGGTCGGCGGGGGGGGTCTACGTCGAGGCGGGGCAACCGTTCCTCGCGGCAGTCCGCGCGGACTGCCGCGCAGTCACTGAGCCCCTCCGACCCATCGTGGGCGGGGATCATCTCCTCGACGGAATCGTGGACCGAGTGGATCCGCAGGGGCGGATCGATTCGGTTCGCCTCTGGGCGGACCACCCCGGATGGCTGCAGACGGAGTCCGGCATCCGTCTGGGCCACAGGGCCCACGAACTCGCGGGGGCGTGGGGCACTCAGCGGTGGACCCCCGCCACCGCCGAGGAGATCGAGGCGGACCCTTGGCTCTACGAGGGCTACGGGGAGTGGGTATTGGACGAGGCTACCATCGTGGCCTCGTCTAAGTTCGGCTCGGTGTACGAGGACCGCAGGTCCTCGTACCGCATCAGGAGGGACAGCTTCTGCTCCACGGAGCAGCTGGCGAGGAACCCATACAACCCGGATGTCCGGGGAGAGGACTGGCTCTACGACGTCCGACCCCTTCGCCATCGGCAGAGTCGAGCCGTGGCGAACCCGCGACTCGGGGAGGCGGTGGCTAGGACCGCCTGAGAACTCCATATCCATCTACCCCGCGAGGGGCTGCAAGCTACCTCGGAGTGATACCCCACCATCGGCAAACGAAGGATGTTTCCTCACCCTTCACGTCAATCGCCGAGGGGTACCTTCTCCGAGGTAGCTTGCAGCCCCTCGCCTATACATCAAGGTGACCATGCTCACCGTCATCTTCTACTTCGAGGACGTCGAGAAGACGCGCCTCACCTTCGACGCTGCCGAACCATACTTGGGTGCCGGCTTCGTCAGGCTTTTAGACCGAAAAGTCCAGTGCCCTAAATGCCGTGGGGTGCGAAGAGACCGTCGGCGTTCGAGACGAGGAGAACGTCCCTTGACCAAGATTCAAACCTTCACCATTGACGACCTCGCCGAGACCCTCCCCCCCGACTCTTTCACCGTCTGCTGCATGCAGAAGTGGCTGGCACGTGGCGACGGTATTGCCGTCTACGAATGCCGGCTTCTGGGGTCCGAACTGCTAGGCCATCGCGTCATGGTCAGCTTTGGTGGACCAGATGCGCAGCTCCCCGGCGATGAGCCGCCGAACTATCTGCCAGTCGGCTTGATCCGATTGGCGTGGGCGTACACGCTCCAGGGCGTCATACCGCGTCCCACCCCCGAGGAGGAGTAGGTGACCAAAAAACAGATCCCCACCCGCATTACTATCTGGTTCGACACGGATGGAGCGGCATTCCGTAGTCCCCGCTCCGGGGACTACGACGAGATGGCCTTCAGCAGTGCCGTCACGGGCGTACTGACGCGCGTCCGCGGCAAGATCATCGGCCAGCTCTCCAGGGAGGAGGGTTGCATCTGCACAGCCCCCGAGGCTGACGACAAGATCATGGACATCAACGGCAACACGATTGGCACGCTGGTCATCACCTGGAAGGTCGAGGATGATGAGTGAAGCTGATACTCTCCTCTTCGTGTTCACGGCCATCACCACCGTGCTCAGCACGGTGGGCTGGGTTGTCAACGTTGCCTGGTGGGCCGATCTCCCCGCGCGTTGGTCCGAGTGATACGGACCAGAGGGAGTGATGCCCACCCCTGCACTACGGGTTCACGCCGTGGTGCTGACCCTCGTGCCCTTCGGCCTTCGCGCTCGCGAGATCTTCTCGTGGGCCTGGAGTAGGCTAGACAGGTCCACCTGTGGGTCAAGACGGGGGCCTGGACCCCCGAGGAGTACGAGGATGCGTTGGAGTCTCTCCAACGCCATGAGCGCAGCCAGCAGGAGACTGCTGAGATCATCGCCAGATACAACGCGCAGTACCACCCTGCAGAGGTTGCTGCAGAGCAAGAAGAGAACCCAGAGCCACTCCAGGAGGTAGTCACCGACCGGACAGTTCGGCACGACAACAAGCTCAGCTCTTGACCCGAGGTCCCGCGTGCGCAATCTTCGAGGGGTGAAGTCCTTTCGAGGCGGGTGCACGGGGCGGGTTCGTCTCCGCAGCCAAGTGGTAAGGCAGCGGAGGCGCCGTTGCGAGTAGTGCCGACGGTCGGCAACGCCTCTTTAAAAGGCGCCTTTCGGGGTTCAACTCCCCGTGCTCGCACTTGACCCCCGGTCCCGCGATCGTGGGTTCGACCCCCACCGGAGGCATCATGTTGTAACTGCACCACCGAGGCCGGGCTCCGCCGGTCGATGTTTGACCGAAGGTTCTCTTTTACCCCTTCCACAAACATCCTGATCTGGAGCTCCCCATGCCCACGCTCGTCAATCGCAAGATCCTGTCCGCTACCCTCAAGGCGGAGGCCGTGCGCATCCGCTACCTGCGCGACTGCGCCCTCAGGCACCGCACCATCTACCGGGAGAGCGCCGCCGAGGCCTTGCGGCTCCGCGCGGAGGCCACCAGCTCGTACCACGAGCTGGAGCGCGCCAAGACCCTCGAAGCGCGCGAGAGGGTCCACACCGACCTCTTCTGGCGCTTCCGCCGGTCGTCCGAGTGCCCGAGCGAGCGTGCCCGGTGTGCCAACCTGGCCCTGGGGTACCTGCGGGGCACCCCCTACCACCGGATCGAGGCCTCGACCCACAGCTCCTACGGCACGATGAACCGCATCATGCGCGAGGTGGCGACCAAGGCGGGCGCCCCCGTCGAGGACATCTTGCGCTGGTGGCTCTACAAGCCGGCTGAAGCGGTCGCACCTGCCTCCGAGGAGCACTGTGCCGCGTGAGGCTTGCCTGCCTCGAGGTGACGTCCCGCAGTGTGTCCCCGTAGTTCGCTCCTCTTGACGTTGCGGCCTTCCCGCCGATATGGTACCTCCACCCCGCATGGTGCGGCCATCAGCAGGAGGTGCTATGGGTATCGGTCCAACCAGCTCGAGGTCGAGTCGTATGGCTCCCTACGGCAAGCTTCCCCCCGCCGAGCGGGAAGCGATGTGGCTGATCGTCAAGGAGGCCCGAGCCTCGAAGCGGGACGTGGACTACGTGAGCCAGTCCTTTCCTCGTGGCCAGATCCCCCCCAACATCATCAATGCTCTGCAACGCAAGCAGTATCTCCGCGCGTTGTTCATCTCTGGCCCCGTGCTCCAGATCCAAGTCTGGCCCTCGGATGGGGAGGGGGAGGGGGAGGGGGTATGAAGGTAAGACGCGAGTCCCGACGCCGCCTTCGGCTGGTAGCGCACCGACTCGGGAAGGAACAGCTGGGGCGCTGGCTAACCTTCGGAGTCAAGGGGGTGTACGTCCACTCCTCGGGGGTATCCTGGCGCTGGCTGGTCTACCCCGAGGATCCCCGCAACCTCGACACCACTCCTATGCAGCAGCTGCTGGAGCCCCCGTGGCTGGACCGAACGCAGATCCCTGATGCGGCGAACGCCTTCGATCTTCGGTTCGAGGCTGCCATTGACATCGAGGAGCTGGTGCGAGGGGGTTACTACCGGGACCTGCGTGCAGGTTACCTCAGCGTGCTGGGATCTGAGACCATCCAGCACATGTTCGTCAACACCCAAGCCATGCTGGAGGCCCTCAATGGCCAGACCGACCCTGAAGAAGGGGAGCAGGGGGGACCACGTGCTCTTCCTGCAGCTCTCGCTGAAGACGCTGGGGTTCTATAGCGGAGCCATCGACGGCATCTTTGGCCCGAAGACCACGGATGCCGTGCTGACCTTCCAGGCAGCTCAGGACGAGCTGACGGTCGACGGCGTCGTCGGAACGCAGACATGGGGGAAAATCGAGCACTCCCTCGACGTCCGCGAGGTCGTTACGGACCGCGACGTCAACGCACCTGCGGATGCTCCCGGCGTTCCGTACAAGTGGGAAGCGGTCCCTGCGGAGATCTTCGAGCACCTCGAGACGATCTGCAAGACCGTCGTCTCGAGGAAGGTCGGCTACGGTCCAGGGCGCGGCTGGTACGAGCCAGGTTCGTCTTTCGAGGACGGCAACGGTCGCTTCGTCTGCACGATCGGCCCCTACGGCCTGGGGGGCGCCGACTACAAGACCCAGGACTCAAAGAAAGGCCCAGCCTTCGTCTGCTCGACCTGGACCTACTTCGCGTCATGCATGCTCACGCGGGTGAATGAGGGCTTCAACGCGGCGATCGCAGGGGGCGTGCCCAACATCTTCGACGTGATGGCGAAGCCCCACCGCGTCCATCCCATCGCAGGCCTGAAGTACGGGTACTACGGCTTTGAGCCGTTCTTCCGTCTCGTGACGTCGCGGGGCTGTACAGGTGACCGACGACCGTCCTTGGCGAACCAGCCGAAGGAGATGGACCTGCTGGAGATCTGGGAGCGCCGCGAGCTCGACCTACCCGAGATCATGATCTGCTCCCAGGCATTCGCCTCCAAGGGGTTCCACTCCCACACGGCGATCCTCTGGATCGACCGCAAGACCCAGACCTTGTACCGCTGCGCGGCCGACGGGGGAAAGACCCACGGCAACATCTTCTCTGGCACCGACATGGACATCGAGATCGTCGACTACAACGTCGCAAAAAGGTCCGCCCTGAGCTCGTGGTATCGATGCTACGGGATGATCCCCGACAACCTAGACTCAGTCCTGGCCAAGCCTGCCTGCGAGCTTGCGTTCGAGGTGGCTCCGTACGAACTGGAGACCGGACCGGGTTGACGACACCCGTCTCCGCCCCCACACTGAGGGTACCGGCGCGCCCCCCATCCCCCCTATGTGCCCACCCTCTCTTCTGCTTACACCTGCTTCATCCCACCGCAAGCCGCCGGCACCTCTTTGCCTCTTTTCAGGCCAAGTGATGTAGCCACGACGGAAACGCACATCTACACTGTAGATGGCGCGCGACCGTTTGCAGTGGAGGGCGACCCCCCATGGAACTGATCAGCTCGTTCGGGCCTTCGGCAATCCCTTGGATCATCTGCGCTGTGGTGGCAGCGGTCCTCGGCTACTACCTGACCGACGCAGTAAAGCCCCTCGTCTTGTTTCTCAGCAAGCACGACAGGGCAGAGGACCCGGTGTGGTGGCAGGTCACCTTCAGGGTGACCCCCCTGGTGATCGGGGGCCTCGTGGGCATCCTGATGCTAGGGGTTTCGGACTTCTGGGTCGGGATTCTGGGGGGGGCATTTTCCACCCAGATCTACCGGAAGATCGACAAGCAAATTGAGAACTTCCGGCTCGACCGGAAGTTCATCACCTCAGTCGCGGAGGAAGTGAGGGCTCAGGAGTCTGTACCTGGTGCGGAGCCTCCTACAGAGCCCGTTGACGACGATCAGATTTCGGGCCCATGATGGGATGCATCAGGCTCCGGGTACAAACGGATGCCCGATGCAAAACCTTCAGACCTGGAGTCACCATGCACATCCCAGCGAAGAGTGGCGAATCCCCGCGTCCGCGCCCTACCCGTACCCGGCTGGAGAGACGCCCCTCCATCGCTGCGTCGTCGCCTCCGGAGTCGGAGGATGACATCATCCTCCAGAAGATCAAGGGCAGCACGGAACACGTGCGTCAGGTTACGGCGGAGCTGACCGCCTTCAACAGGTCGTGGAGGCGAGTGTCTCCTCCATCAGGTGAGCATCCCCAGAGGGGATGAAGAGGGGCTCATTCATGTCCAGTGTTGATCCGGCGATCAAGTTGTACCTCGTTGAAGCCTTGAACGCGATGAAGGAGGAGTACAGCAACCGCATGGTCAACCAGCGGGAGCTCCTCAACACCGAAGCACAGACCCGCCAGACGGAGCTGCTACGCGCGCTCGAGGCACACAACCAAGCAGTGAGCGCTCTTCGAGCCGAGAATTCTCAGCTCATCAACTCACTTCGCACCGCGGTCGACCAGGTTGCGGAGAGGGGCATGGCCAACTCCAGGGACCTCGCTCGCTTCGAGGCCTTGGTGTGGTCCAGCGGACTCGAGGATGCCGCGAATCAGATCAAGGAGCTGCAGCGCAAGGTCGATTCGACGGCCAGAGTCTGCGACCTGATGCACAGCAGGGAGATCACGGCGGCTATCGGAGAGGGCAGGCATCCCCTGCCAGCTGTGTCGGGTCCGCCACATATGCTGGTGCCGCTGCCACCCCCTCCGGGTGTTCTCCGTTCGGCGTGGAACGACGCCGAAGCCAAGACGAAGATCACCATCACGCTTATCGGGGCTGCGGTGACATTGGGACCCAGCATCCTGGCCTTCTTGACCGCCTGGCTGATGAAGTAGTACTCCCGGACATAAGGGTGTTGAGAGGGCACTTGAGCCCCACACCACCCATGGAGGGACCATGCTCCTGATTCAAGCCTGCGTCATGTTGGCGCTCCTACACCCACCTGCGTCCGTCGAGGACGCAGCAAAGACATGCAGTGCCATCGTCGAGGTCGGCGAGGCCCAGGCCATCGACCCCTGGATCTGGGCTGCGATGGCCTGGAGGGAGTCCACCTTCAACCCCCTGGTGGTAGGGTCTCGGGGGGAGCTCGGCGCCGTGCAGGTCATGCCCGGATACGTCGTCTCTCCCCGAGGTCCCTTCACGAGGGACATGCTGACGGATCATCTAGGGGGGGTCCTCGCATCGGCGTTCGTCATCCAGAAGTGGAGGGCCGCCGGGAAGACGGAGGAGGAGTGGCCCCGATGCTACGCCTCCGGGAACAACTGCTCGGTGCCCCGGTGGTTCGAGCGTCGAACCAAGGGTATCGAGAAGACGCTGCGAGAGCTCTCGCGGGTCATCGAGGCCCAGCCCTGGTTGAACTTCCAGCTCCTCGGCCTCGTCCTTCAGGCCCTGGACTCGGGGGCTTGAGATGGTACTGGCCAAGTCTCGATCGCTGTCTTGCTTCCCCGAGGACGCTGTGGATGCCTGGAGTCGAGGGTTCTGGGCCCAGGTCGAAGTCGTAGGGGATGACGCCTGTTGGAGGTGGAAGTCCAAGGTGATCATGACCGCGGGATACGGCCAGGTGCGCTTCCTCGACGGGAAGAAGCTGGGCGCCCACAGGGCCAGCTACCTCATCACCCATGGCTGCTTGTCGGAGGGGAAAGTCATCCGACATCTCTGCCACAACAAGCTGTGCGTGAACCCCTCGCATCTACGCGAGGGGAGCTACCGGCAGAACTGGGAGGACGAGGCCCTAAAGTATCTCGATGGCGAAGCTGCGTACTATCACGACCTGCTGCAACGGGAATTCCGACGCGCAGGTCATACCCCCGACCCGGACGAGGATGTCTGGGCCGACATCCTCGGGTGACCATGATCATCAGATCCATCGTGGTCCGGTGCGAGTCGTGCCAACGGCTCTACGCTTTCGACGGGCCGCAGAGGAGCGACGTTGCAATAGCACTCGCCCTTCAGCTCGCAGGGTGGCATTGTGAGGGGGGGCATGTCTGCCCCCGTTGCGTGCAGGACCGTGCAGCTCCCGCGCCGTAGCGCGGGACCGGGGGGATGTTCCCCGGTTTCTTTTAGCCCGTCGCCACGCATGACATGGGCTCCCCGTCTGATGTAATCTGCACTTGGACTTTGCTCGGAGGTTCCACAATGGCCAACCCCTTTCCGACCATCATGGGTACGCGAACAGCCGTCGACGTTGTCGTGCCCGAAGCCACGGCCGTCGCCATCTTCGACAACGCGGAGCTGGCGACGGAGCTCCCAGGGCATCGGTTCACCCTGGACCTGGCTGTCTTCCATCGGGGCCTCGCGAGTGATGGAGTGACGCCGAGCGCGCAGTCCGTCTATGTCATCATCACGGGGGATGATGAGGCTGACTCCATGATGGAGATCGACGTCACTGCGGTGCGGACGGACCCTTGGATCTTGTCTGCGGAGCCGCTTCCGACGCAGCTCGTCTTCTACTGCCCGGCAGGTTCTGGTGGTGCGACACTCCGGGTGCTGACCACCGTCACGTACATCGCGTCGGTGAAGTTCTAGCAGCACTGTGCGGTCTTGACGTTGTGAGCACCCCCAGCCATGTTGGTGCAGGGGGACACCAGACCGCGAGGACGCCATGAGTACCTTTTCCGACCAGGCCGCTGCGTTTGAGGACACCCTCCAGATCGTGCTCCTTGAGCGAGCGGCCCTGCTGCAGATGCTCATGACCCTGGATGTCCCCCCCGAGATGAAGTCGATGGCGGGGGCCATGCTGAATCGCATCTCCAGAAACGGGAAGATCACGGAGGATGACCGGAAGGTCCTGACCGCGCTCGCCAGGGAGAAGATCGCTTCCTTCGAGCGCGTGATGGGCACCTTGCAGAAGGAAGGCACCTTCGCGCTGATGAAGGTCGAGAAGGAGACCCTGGAACAGTTCATCCTGCACCTGGTCTTTGAGGCCTTCCAGCGGAAGCTCTCGGGAAAGCGCGCGCAGGACTTCGACATCCTCGCCGCCGCAGATGGAGCGAAGCCATGAGCGTCATCTTCGAGCGTCCGAAGCCGTCCGAGGTCGCTGAGCTGCAGTCGATGCGACTCTACTTCGTGGCCAACCCTATCGACAATCTCTGGCAGGGGCTTCGCAATTTCCAGTCCAGGGCCTTCATGCCGAATCAGGAGAATGCCGTCGTTCTCCTTGAAGACCTCGAGCTGACCTACTGGCCCGAGCACCCCCAGGACTTCAAGGAGCACCCGGTGGTCCATCGGGCCCTGGAGTTCATCAACTACAAGGTGCAGTACAACGCGCTGACCATCGGCAGCCGGGCAGCTGGACGCTTCTTCTTCAGGGTGCATCCCTCCTGGAAAGCCGCACTGCTTGACGGACGAAGGACCCACCAGGACCTGTACGCAGAGTTTGCCAGGAACAACCCCGTGTTCCACCACGGGGCGGCAGGATAGCGCATGAACTTCCTCGACCCCAACCAGCAACTCGCCCAGGCACGGGGCCTCATGGGTCAGGGGCAGTACGGTCCCTATGGTCCGCAGGGGACTCAGCGCTCTGCATACGCGGAGGCGACGGAGCTTCGGGCTGCGCAGGTCTCGTCGGGGCTCGTCAACTTTGCCACAGGCACCGCTGTCGGTGTGCCGATGGTTGCCTCCATCGCCGCGGGCATGATGCGCAGCTCGGGCAAAGGCATCCTTGGCACCGTCGCCAGGCGAGCTGACATCGGCCTCTCCGTCATGGACCCCTTCGGGGCCGCGATGGAAGGCGTCATGAACTTCAGCAAGAAGGGGCTTGGTGGAGCCACGATGGGGCTCACAGGTCTCGCCGGGGGCATCGCAGGCGGATACCTGGCATCGACAGTCTTCAACAAATCCGTTGATTTCATGCGTGATCGGGCGCTGGAGGGGCAGCGGAACTACCTGGCGACCCGCACGCTGATGCGGGAGATGACCCCGATGGGTTTCGGGGATCAGTCGGTCCTCCAGACCCCCACCACGTCGTTCACAGCGCCCGCTCAGGTCTCCACGATGGCGTCCGCCATCAGGGGCGTGGGCAGCGAATACGGCATGAACTCCGCGCAGACGCGCAACGTCCTCGGCACCCTCGGGGGCATGGGGATGATCAACACCTCGAGCGTCAAGAGCGTCTCGGACTCCCTCCGAGCGCAGCTGAAGGAGCTCAAGGAGATCTCCCGCCAGATCGGCGGCGACATCAACGAGGCCGTCTCCACCTACCAATCCCTCGACCGCATGGGGTTCCGGACCCATGGCCAGCGCTCGCAGGTCCTCCGCAACATCACGACGACCTCGGGCATGACAGGTTTGTCCATGAGCCAGGTCGGCAACGTGATGGGGCAGACCATCGACCTCGGCGACACGATGGGCATCTCCAGGATGCGCTCGGCCGACATCGCGTTCCGGTCGATGCAGACCACTGCGATCCTCCAGAAGGGAGGCGGACTCAACCTGCAGTACATGGAGCGGATGGGGGGGTCCCCGGAATCGGTCGCCCTGCGGATGGCCCAGATCCAGCTGAACACGGGGAACTCCGCCGGCGGCATGGCGATGATGAGCAACGCCTTCACGCCGGGAGGCAGCGTTGACACCGCCTCCCTGAAGCGCCTCATGGAGGGGCGCAAGCAGTCCCTCAACTACGGAGCCCTCCGGAAGTTCGACCCATACCAGATGTCGGAGATGTCCGACAAGATGACGGAGTTCTCGGGCGCCGCCATCATGGCGAGGGTCAACGCCATCCACGGCGAGAACCAGAAGGATCCTCTCAAGGCCCGGAGGGAGCAGTACAAGTTCCTCGCCTCCATGGGGATGAGTGACCCGCAGGAGCAGCTTCAGTACCTCGCGCACCAGCGGGCGGCTCCTCGCGCTCAGTTCGTGGGCGCGCTGCAGGAGCTCCGCAACAACGCGTTCACAGCTCGGGACAACACCCTGACGGAGGGCATGGAGGGCGCATCCAACAGCTTGCGCAAGGCCATCGATCAGGTCACCGAGAGCATCGGCAGAACGTTCGAGCGGGCAGGAGAAGCAATTCTCCGTCACTGGGAGAAGGTCAACAAGAATGTGTCCCTGGCTCTCAATGGAAGGGAGCGCACGTACGGAACTGGGGTCTCCGACATGGCCTCGATGGACGCCGTGTCGCGTGACGTGCTGCACGGACGCTTTGACCCTTCGGGCAACAGGTACTCAGGAGGGCGACTCCTGAACCTGCTCGAGAGCAGCAGGAGCCTGCAGCAGGCGACTGCAGCCTCCACCAATGTGAGGGGCATAGACGCTTCGACCCGCGCCGACCTACTCGGGTCGTGGTCCGTGTCGGGGGGGATGTACAACATCGGCAGGGCCGACCGGGGCCTGGGGCGGTTCATCAGCTCCTCAACCGACAGCATCCTTGAGACGATCCTCGATGCTCAGGGCAGGCGGCGTCCCCGTGGAGAACGGATCGGCGCCCTGGCCGAGGCTTTTGACGTGTCCCCCCCCACCAAGGGGTCCATCGCAGTTGGCAACACGCTGAGAGGGGAACGCGCAGCTGTCAGCCCGATGGAATACATGCAGTTGATCGGCAGGGACCACGGGGTGGAGCTCGACATGAGCAACGAGCGGGGGCGTGGTCTGGAGATCATGAAGCTCGACTACTCTGCCGCGGAGATGCTCTCCAAGAGGCAAGGCGCCGCCTTCGCGCGCAACTTCCAGCAGAACATCGTGGCCCCCCTCAATCGGCAGGCCTACAAGGATGACTGGGGGCGATCTGCATGGGGCGCTGGGCTCGCGGGAGCCGGCATCGGTGCGGGTATGGGCGGCGCCATTGGTGCGATGTACGGGGGCATCGGGGCGGTCCCCGGCCTGATAGTGGGTGGCATCATTGGAGGTAGCATCGGCATCACAGCGGGAGCACTCGGATTCACGGGGACCCGTGGCGTCAAGGAGATGGGCCGGGACAAGTGGGTGGGTATGGGCGTTGGTATGGCGCTCGGAACCGCAGTGGCTCCGGGGGTGGGCACTATGGTGGGTGGTGCCCTCGGATACTTCGGCGGCGCGAGCGCGATTCGAGGGCTCGACCGCGCACTCATCGGCGCCGGGGGCTTCCTGGGTATGGATCTGCAAGGAGGCATGAAAGGCCTGATCGAGCAGTACTCGGGGAGCCAGGGTGTCGACGTACCCAAGGCCCTGGGGGCCGCTCAGCTGGAGACCCTGGCGGGTGAGCGCAGCGAGCTCATCAAAGGGGGGGCCTTCAACCCCTTGTCGCAGCAGCTCTTCCAGAAGGACTACGACGAGCTCGGGAGTCAGGAGCGTCTGCTCCTCGACGAGATGATGCGGCGTCATGGGGGTGCTGCAGGCGGTGCTCTGGCGGGGGAGCGGTCCTCAAAGATCACGACCCCTCAGATGAACGCCATCATCGCGCAGGAGATGGGTCGAAACTCGGCAGAGAGCTTCTTCGGCACGGGCTCCCACGCCACTGCCAACCGAATGCGAGTTCTCAAAGACAAGGCTGTGGGCATCGACATCGGTGCGGCGATGGAGGGTTTGTCGGGGGCAGAGAGGACTCGGGTGCAGATGGGGCCGGGGACACACACGCAGAGCGCCAAAGTGACCGGACGGCTGGGACTCGAGCGGGTGAGCGACGCCTACGAGGGGTTCCGGGAACTTCGGGAGGCCAACACGCCCCTGGGACCCGGAGAGATGGTCCCCAAGAGTTTGCTCCCCCTGGTCACGACCCAACAAGGGGATCGCCAGCTCCTCGACTTCGGGAAGATCACGGCAGAGCTCGATCGGATGGAGGCTACCCCCGACTCGGACAAGGCGGGCATCGCAGCTCAGCGAGAGGCTTGGGCTGGAATCTTCGCCAACGCAGGGCTGAAGGCCAAGGGCGCAGCTTCAGATCTCAACCCCTACGTCTTCAGTATGGGCGGGTCCGACGCAACGATCCAGGGGCAGGCTGACCTGTTGGGCGGGCTCAAAGGGGGAGTGCTATCCCCCGGACTATACGAGGGTGAGGGGAACCTCCGCATAAAGGAGGGTCACGTGATGACGGCCACTGGCGTCATGGGCGCGATGGGTGCCATGTCCCGACTCGGTGCCCAGAACGGAGGGCGTGGTCAGATCACACCGTCCCAGATCGAGGGGGTGCTCAAGGCATCCCGAGACAAGAAGTTCTTCTCCAACGTCAACCGGGACGCGGAGCTCGGTGCGCTCGTGGAGTACAACCTCGCAGCCAAGGGCTTCGACCTTACGGATGAGAACTATGCCCGTGAAGTCGGAGAGCTCGAGAAGAGAGGGGTTATCACCCCCCTCCAGGCCACGCGTGCGAAGACCGTTGGTGCACACGGCAATATGACCCCGGAGGCGGTGACCAAGACCCTCAACAACGCCAGCGCCACAGTGGGCCTCGAAGTGGCCGAAGACATCGACACGCGCATTGCCAACCAGCAGGCCCTCAACCAGGAGTCTGCGCGCAACATGTGGGTGGGCGCCAAGGACCAGGCCTACAGGAACAAGACACAGAGCCTCATCAGGTCCCGCGGGGGGGAGTTCGCGGCCCAGATCACAGCTGCGAGCGACGTACTCTCCACCGACACCGTCCGCACCTTGAAGGAGCGTGTCGACAAGGCACGGGCCGAGGGGAAGAACCCCCTGGAGGTCATGCAGGACCCCGAGAACGCAGGTCTTGTCCGACAGCTCCAGGTGGAGCTGGGGTCGTCTGCGAGCGCCGAGGACGATACGACGAAGCGGGCGTGGATAAAGACCCTGAGCGCCTCGATGGGAAGCTTCACCACCCTCCTGAGCGGTGGTGACGACTTCAACACGCTGCTCGAGGGTCGCATCCACGGCGTCATCAAGGACGGGAAGATCGACCGAGCCCGCCTCTTCAATGTCATGGGCGACGACGGGGGGGCACTTTTCGACAAGCGAGGGGGTGGTGGACAGCTCGCGGCCCTCGAAGAGCTGATGGCGGGGGGTCGCAAGGGCACGAAGGGAGAAGACCGAACCCGGGCACTCATGGCCTCCGTCGCCAAGTCGAAGGACATGGGAGAGCAGCTAGGCACTTTCGGCATGTCCACTGAGGGGATGAGTCAGGATGAGATCAGCGCGGAGTACTCCAAGTTGGTCTCGGGGATGGCCAAGGGTTCCAAGGGGGGCGACAAGATGAATGACGCCCTGGAGGGTGCCCTCAAGCGTGTCGTGGCCGCCTTTACAGGCACCGACACGGAGAAAGAGCGCACGACCAACTTCCAGGAGGCTTTGCTGAGCGACATCAAGGAGCTCAAGGACTCGACCGTGAAATGGAATGCACGCCACTTTGACGTCGTGCACGTCAGCGATGTGCCTATGAGCGCGGAGTAACCCATGGCAGCTCCCGAACGCCCCCCTTACATTCTCGACGTGACGAGGCTCTTTCGGGGCGACCGGGTGGTCACGCTCTCGACGTTCAGCGACATCTCCCCCGAGTTGGTGTTGATGGAGCGCGCGCGCCTCCACGTAGGCGCCCTGCAGTCAGGCACCACCTACGAGGACCCTCCGATGTCGGCGACCTGGCGAAAACGCCTCGCGAACGTGACGGAGTGACTCATGCCCGACGTGTCCGATTTCATTGTCGCCCGGGGACTGACCAAAGCCGAGCGGGACGCCAAGCGCAAGCAGGCGGCACCCAGCCCTGAGCGAACGTTGGCGATGAGCACCAACGAGCCACAGCTCGAGCACGACAACTTCAACCTGTCGGTGGATCCTCCCATCCGGCGTCCCGGCTACGGGGTGATGCCTTTCAAGCCGACATGGGCCAAGCTGGAGGTCCTCACGCTCCAAGGCTCGAACGTCGTCGAGATCTTCGACTCCTGCTCACGGGGGGGTGTCGGGCGCTCCAATTCCAACTTCATCCTCCAGAGCATGAGATGGACCGCGCAGGAGAGCTCACAGGTCATCAAGAGCTACGGCGACTGGTACATGGCCGATGTGGGCGAGGACCCACGGATCATGTCCATCGGCGGGACGCTGATCGAGTCCGCGAACTTTCCCTGGTTCAGGGAGTGGGTCCACAACTGGGACCAGTTCCTGCGTGCTCGCCGGTGCATCATCAACCGCACCGAGATCGTCTTGACGATCGATGGAGTGGCCTGGCGAGGCTACATGCTGAGCTGCGATGTGCAGCGCCAGCACAGCCACCAGTCCTCGTGGAACATGCTGCCCTTCGGGATGCAGTTTGTCCTGCGCTCCATGGATGATGCCGCAGTCGACGGGGTCAAGGTGGGGCCACACGCAGGGACCGACGAGAACTCGAACCCCGTGATCGAGTTCTACTCCAAGCAGTTCACGGAGCGCTCCGACAACGACGCGGGCCTGGCCGCCCTGGGGGCCTTCCGCCTTGAACTCGTCGCGGGAGTATCCTCCGATGCCTCTCGGCTCCCGGACGTACCCGATCTCGAGTTCCCCGAGATCGATGAAGAGTTCCTCTACCAGCTCAACATCAACCGGATCACGGCCATCGCCGCGGCGATGAACGCGCACTTCGGACGACAGATCTACAGCCTGGGGGACCTCCGAAGGGGTCTCATCTCCATGCAGAACTCCGCGCTGCAGGAGCGCGGATTGAACCAACCCTACGGTTCGCCGGGGAACCAGAATGACTTCTCCGCCACGGTGTCCCGCAAGATCGACAACGCAGCTGACGATGTGGCCTCGTGGGCCACGAAGACAGGCACGCGAGCCGGTACAGCGGTCGCTGGCTCCCTGACGCGCGCAGTCAGCAAGTCATTCACCTGGTGAGGTCTCCCGTCGTGTCGTTCCCCGCATACACCAAGATCGCGATCGTCGATGGCATCCGTGTGCCCGTGACCAGCTTCAACGCCACCTGGGGCGAAGGCGGCAAGATCCAGTTTGCGGTGGGGCTCCTACCCTCCTACGAAGCGGAGCGCATCCTGCCGAGCACGGCCATCCACATCTTCCACGTCGAGACGTCCAAGCTCTCCATCGCACGTCGGACGGTGGAGGTCGACGGCTCGAAGGTGGGCAAGACTCCCTTCAACACCACCTACCTGAAGACCGACTTCCTGCGCGACAACGCCCGAAAGACCATGGGCTCGGCCCTCGATCCCCACGTGGAGGATATCCCTACCCTCGACACGTCCGACGACCTGGCTCTCGACGCTATGCGCGACCACGGCATCATCTATCTGGTGGGTGGAGTAGTCGACTACGTGCAGAGCGGGGGGACATCGAGCGCGCCACAGCAGGTCCAACTGCAGTGTCGGGGGCATGAGGTGGACGCCGAGCTCATCCAGCTCATCCAGCTGGTCGGAGGCCGAGGGACCCTCACCGACAAGGAGCGCCGGTTTCTGGGGCAGGACACTGACAACGAGGGCAAGCCAAAGTCCATCTTGACGGGGAACGCCAAGGGGGCGGTCGCTGACGCGCTCGCCAAGATGCTCGTGCAGGACAAGGAGTTCGCGGCTGGCATCCGCAACATCATCGCGCAGTTCCCAGCCACGGTGAACACGATGTGGTTGCATCGGTTCGCCTGGAACCGACTGGCCGCGCAGATCGCCATTGTCGAGAAGGACAGCTCCATCAAGAGACTGATCAGCTCGGACAGCTTCAAGCCGTACCTCAAGGACATGATGCAGCGGATGTACATCATGCCTTTGTGGCAGACCGTGGAGATCTTGCTCGATTTCGTGGGTTACAAAGTGTTCTCGATCCCAGCTCCGGCCTTCTGGCCCATCGTCCCGCGCCCCGAAGAGTCCTTCACGGAGTCGGAGGACGTCGTAGTCATCAAGCATCCACCTGGCCGTTCCGTGCTCATCCAGTGGCCTGAGCGCTACACCTACGACTCCAGCGACCTTCCGCCAGGAGGTACGGCGCGGGTCTCGTTCGTCCACGGGCAGTGGTACTACGGGAACAACGAAGAGGACACCGTGGAGCTCCCCACCACCCGGTACGTCGCCGGGCAGCTGTACGGCAGGATCAGCGAGGACGGGAACACGCTCAGCTTCAAGCTCCCCCTGGCGGACAAGGCAGGCAATCCGTACCTGGGGGGCGGGAACACGTATGTGGCTACCTGCTCCCCCCACCCCATCCCCGCAAGCTTTCTGACCCCCGGGGCCATCGTCTCGGAGTGGGAGGGGTGGGGGCGGACAGGTTGGACCTCGCAGCGCTCTCCTGCGGGGAGTGCCACAGGGGATGGTACTTTCTGGATCCACACCCTGCTCCCGCCCGCGTTCGCATCGGTGCGGCCTTCACATCGGCTCCAGTTCCAGGCCACCGTGATCAAGGGGGGGGCTTACACCTCGAAGAAGAAGACCAAGAAGCGTACCCGCGTACCCCCCCAGCGACCGGTCCGGTACTACAGCAGTGAGCTGTGCAGGCTCAACACCTACGTCGTGTTGCCGAAGCTGTGGTGGGCGTGCCCCCCTTTGTGCAACGTGATCGTTCCGGAGATGCTGGTCAGCTGCACGATGAAGATGCCCGGCCTCGACAACGTCACCCGCTTGCTCGGCAAGATCCCTCCAGGCAACCCGGGGGATGGCAAGGTCTTCGTGGACAAGTTCTCGGCGCCTGACACCGATGACCTCAATCGAGCGATGGAGGACGTTCGAGATGACCCGGTGGACTCCAAGCATCTCCAGCGCACCGAATACCTGGGGGGCATCCGCGCGGGCGTCGACGGCTTCGGACACCTGACGAAGCTCGTCACTCAGTCGGACTGGGAGCCCTACATCAGTAGCAAGCTGGAACAGGACTTCTGGGATCGGCGTTTCGAGGGCCGCCAGGCATCCGTGGTCGTCAAAACCGCAGTGGGATTCGTCCCTGGAACGACGGCGCTGGTCATCAGGGGGACAGCAGACACCGAGTCCAACGTTTCGCAGCTCACCCCCGAGCAGCAGGCCATGCTGGCGAAGCTCCGCAAGCTGCGCGCTCTCCGCAACCGCTTGTCGCGCGCCAAGAGTGGGCTGCAGGCCCATCAGGGCCGAGTTGCACTCATGCGTCGGTGGATCTCGTCGCTGCGCAAGCTCTCTTCAGCGCTCTACGACGACAAGATCGTGGACCGTCTCGACCAGGGCTACGCTGCGCAGAACAACTTGTGGACCCGGACGGGGGCGAAGGGGGGTACGGTTTCCGCCGTGAACGTTGGGGCCGCCACGGCAGCTGTGCGTGGGTACTCCAACAACAAGCCTGACTCCTCCAGTGCTTCGATGTATGGGTCCGTTGCGGATCCCTCCAGCCTCAACGCGGACCCTGCCGAGGAGAAGGACATCGGACAGGCGGCGGACCCTGGATCCCTCTCGGACCCGAAGTACATCGACACCTTCAAGAGGCTCCTCGGGCCGAAGGGGGCAGACATCCACCCCTCATCCTCAGTCACGAACGACGACGTGGGCTCCCAGATAGCTCGCCTCCCTCGGACCGAGGAGCTGGACGAGATGTCAGACAACCTCAACAGGAACGGCGGGAACCTGGGTGGATGTATCCAGGCAATCATCGCAGACATCAAGATCATCGATGACGCCATCAAGGATCTCATGGAGCAGTTGAGGTCGTCGGAGGCTCACCAGCAGCAGGCACGCAGCTTCATCGGCTACGTTCGGAGCATACAGGAGGGGTCCTCTGCGGAGTCCGCTTCAGGCCAGACGTGGACCATCCAGCTGACCCATGTGCGTCACGTGGGTGAGGACCTGGATTGGGACGGCATCGCGGGGGACGACGTCGAGAACACCATCATCTTCGGCCCGAAGGGCTACCTGGATGACAAGTACTCCACGGAGAAGATCACCGAGGAGGTCTATATCCCGATGTTCGGGAGCTCGGCGCTCGCGGATGCCCCGGGGGCCAAGGAAGCCTTCGAGGAATACGTCGCAGCGCCCCTCGACCTCGAGTCCGCAGACATCGCCGGTCTTCTGGCGAAGATGCGGCACCCCACGGTGTGTGGGAAGAGCTACGCCACCGATGAAGACAAGGGGTTGCTGCCAGCAAAGCCGGACACGACCTTCGCGGCGATGTACATCATCAACGCCTACACGAAGATGAAGGCAGCCGGCGCCGTCGCTGAAGACATCCTCGGCTGGGTCGAGAACCTGCACGTTCGCCCTTGGATGACGTTCCCTGACGCCTACCGGGGCTTCCCGCTCGCCTGGGATCGCTCCCGAGAGACGGCGCAGCGCTATCCGATCGCGGACTACTCACCCTGGGAGTCTGATGAGGACGTGTACGGGTTCAGCTCCGCAGACTTCGTACAGACGTCCTTGGCCAGCGCGACGCAGACCGCAGAGGGCCTGGAGCCCTTCCGAGGAAACCCAGCAGATGGTTTCTGGAGAGCCGCACACATGCCCCCCCACGTCACCGCGGCGGGGTCCTCCCCCAGCGGGGAGGTGGCCGCAACGGCGGATGCGGCGGTTCGAGACTACTTGTCCTACGGGGGTAAGTTGGACAATGATGAGCTTGCGATGTTGAAGGCGCGACAGGGTCGGGTCATCGCCTACCTGGAATCCCTGGAGAACCGGACCACGAGGAGGAGCTGATGCTTCAGAAGCTGAGCAGTCCGCAAGCGGACCCCATCGTCAAGGCCTGGGTCGGGCAGGGGGAGTCATGGGCTCGCAGCCTCTTCTGCGAGGCCCAGGACCTGTGCAAGCTCTCTGCGGCCCGTGACCCGGAGCTACCTGCACTCGTCGATCAGGTTGTGGACGAGTTGACCCGCATCTACACCAACCAGTCCTTTGCGACCCCCGAGGAGCGAGAGTTCTTCGACAAGAGGTCCTCGGTGCCGGGCGTCTTCATGCGCTTTCATGACGAGGTGATCGTGGGTGAAGAGCAGATTGCCCGAGAGCTCGAGTTCGAGAAGGAGTCGGGTATCTTCGAGGACTTCGTCAACGGGTACGAAGGGTCCTACAAGGGGCGAAGGAATGCCTCTGACCTGGCCGCAAGGGTTGGCCCGAAGGCGACGGGTCCGTTCGGGTGGCAGGACCCGCTGTATGATGTCACCAGAGGGCTCAAGAAGGTCGACGAGGGCAGCCGCGACGCCTACAAGTACCTCGCTATGACCCCCGAGCAGCGAGTGGCCCAGGGTGTGTACTTCCAGACCGACGTCCCAACCCTCGGCCGGCTTTTCAAGCCGAAGCCGAGGACCCTCCGCGAGGCCGTACTCCTGGGCACCCAGGAGGGTATCCGCGAGGTGAACGAACACGAACCAGGCATCTTCGAGGGCGCCAAGCTGTGGCTGGCACGCAAGAACGCCAAGGGCTTGGCACGCAAGGCCCAGTGGGATCGCGTCAACGGAAACTACCTCGGCCTCCTCGGCACCGTGGAGGATGGCCTCCCGACGATCAAGAGTCGGGTCCAGGACCTGGCTGGTTCTGCGGGCGATCTCGCCAGGAGAGCGCCTCTCCCCGTGAAGCTGCTCGCCGGGGCGGGAGCTCTCGGCGCGGGTGCCATCGGGGTCAGCGAGCTGCTCAAGCGGAGACGAGGCAGGAAGGAAGGTCTGGCCACTACCTCTAGCCCGCCGGGGGCGGGTAACAACGTCTACATCCAGATCCCCGGGGGTACCTCATGAGCGCGATGAGTCAGCTGTTTGGTATGGGAGCGACTCCCTTTGCAGGCACCGTCAAGATCTCCTCGGTTCAGGTCGTGAACCAACAGCTCGAGGCGATGGGCCCCGAGATTCAGGCCATCGCCCCACGCATCTTCGAAGGTGAGGCCTTGGCGCTCATCTCCAAGCTGTCGGGGCTCACCTCCGGAGCCCTGAAGGAATCCAGCTGGTGGAGCGCTCTCAAGGGTGGCCTCGGCGACGCTTGGAAGGCCACCAAGACGTTCGGAGGGGACGTGGCAGACGGTGCCAAGGCCGCTCGGTATGCGAACCGGACCCATGCTAACGCGGGATCAGGTCTCCCCGCGAGGGCTCGGGCAATGTGGGAGGCAGGCTCGGGTCGGGTGGGGTTCAACCGTTCGATCCGAATGGAGGAATCTGCGCAACGTGTCGCGGCGAATGATCCGATGAGTTGGCCATCCAATCGACCGCCCCACCCTGCACATGTACGTCAGAAATCGGAGCACATGGCAAACACGGCGAGGGCCGCGCGTGATGACTCGATCCGGCGCATGTACAACGCTGGTATGCCGCATCCAGAGGGCGGATCTGTGCCATTCACCCCAGCTGGTCGGGGGTCAGCAAACCCCTCGGCGCGAGCACAGGCTCCGACGCAGGCTCCGGCTCCGACGCAGGCTCCGGCTCCGACGCAGCGTGGAAGCGTACCAGACCTACAACATCCCATCGTACCAGAACCCCCCGCACGCAGGCCTCAGACGTCGGGGCCGACGACGAACACAGGGACGGCGAACACAGGAGCTGACACCGCTGGACCCTCCTGGACTCCGGTTTCCGTGACGGGCAAGAAGCCCTTCGCGGCGATGGAGCACGTCGCGAAGGGCGACGTACTCGATGACGCGTCCTACGTTCACCTCCGCAACCAGGTGAATCAGGCCGTCAACGCGCAGGCGAAGGCGGGCAAGAAAGGCACAGCCGTCTTGCCGAAGGGCGTCAACTATGTCGAGAAGTCTGGCAACATGTCGATCGTCCACCTGAAGGGTGGGCAGTCCGTAGCGCTAGACACCAAGACGCAGGCCCTCCACGTGGCCGGCATCGGTGCAGAGCAGGGGTGGGTGCCGGTTAAGTACGACGCGCACATGTCGGCCCTGGCACAGAACACGGGGGGGGCCGGCATCGCGGGGGCCAGGAACGCTACAGGAGCGTTCGATGGGAACGCCACCGACGAGATGTTGACGAAGCTGAGGGGACAGCACGGGAACGTGATCGACCCGAGGGTCGTGCCCGACTCCATCGTGGGGCGCGGGATGAACTCGCAACAGGCGGTCATCGACAACGCGTTGCGGAACAAGTTGATCGAGCGCGGTGGCAACATGAGTTCGGTGGAGGCTGCGGAGGTCGTCAATCAGGCTCTGCGCGGAATGGGGGGACGCATCACCAACGACCTCGCCAACCCGTTGAACTACTACCGTATCCGAGCCGCGCGCAACGCGGTTGGGTCCGACTTCCTCGTCAACACCGAAGGTCTTGGTGCTCGGACGGTGGGGGCAGGCGCCGAAGGCGCGGCTGCTGCACAAGCTCCCGGGCAAGCCTGGCAGAAGACGATGGACTTCATCTCCGCCAACCCAATCCCTGCGACTGGGCTCGCGGTGGGTGGGTCCATCGGGATGGGACTCGCAGCTCAAGGCATGATGTCGGGCGGGAACTACTGAGGTGTCCGTGGACCTGAACGAGCTGCACGAGAGGATGGAGGACATCCGCGCCGAACAGCGGGGGGAGGCCCTTCTGTACGCGCTCGACAGGATCAAGACCTCGGCTCCGAAGAAGAAAAAGGGTCTCTTCTCCTGGCTTAAGAGCGACGAGGATGAGGATGACAGCGAAGAACCTGACGATGGCCTCATCGACGTACCAGCCCCCACCGCGTTTGACATTGAAGACGACGATGAGGAAGAGGGGAACGACTCCGACGTACAGATCGTCGCCCCTGGTAACTTCAAGTTCGTGCGGCGCGACATCGGACTGACGGCGCCAGATGGTGACGTAGGGGAGAAAGAGCTGCTGACCCGGTGGCAGCGGGACAAGGATCCGAGGGACCTGGAAGCCATCTACTCCACGAACAAGGATGTCCTCAACAGCCACATCCGGACGCTATCGAGGATGCGACTGCCAAAGCCGGCCATCGAGGGGCTGGTCTACAACGCCTTCCACACTGCTGCGAAGCAGTGGGACCCTGCTCGTGGAGCCAATCTGCGGACCTACTACAAGCAGAACCAGTGGCGGAACCTCCTTCGCGACGTCAAACCCCTGGCCCAGTTCACCAAGGCTGAGCGTGGGCGCGTCTCCAGGACGGAGAGGACCTTGCAGCTCCGGGAGGCCTTTGAGCTGGAACGAGGGCACATTCCCACATCCACGGAGCTGCAGGGCTACTCCGGGGGGGAGCTGAAGGTCAAGGACATCAACATGATCCTCGAGGAGTCCAGGGGGGATCTCCTCGGCAGTCGTAAGCTGGACGCGGACTACGACGTGGACACGGAGCGTTCGGTCCTGCACGCGACTCGCAGGGCCCGTGACTACTACAACGGGAGACACCAGCGCATCCTGAACCACATGTTTGGGCTCGACGACAACGAGTTCATCGGCTCGAACAACAAGCTCGCAGCGAAGTTCGGAGTCACCCCGCAGTACTTGAGCACCCTCAAGCGCAAGTTCGCTGCGGACATCCAGAACGAGATGCAGATCCTGGGGGTCTGAATGGCAACAGGTACTACCCCCGTGGTGATCGACCGCGGTGAGCTTATCGAGCTGCGAGACGAGCTCCGCAGGGAGACCGCAGACGCCAAGCGTCGAGCCGAGCTCGACGCGCGGGTGTTGGGTCGTCTCCACACCTTCTACGGGCACCGTCGGTCCAACGCAGTGTCCACGGTGCTGCCCGCTGCGTTCCGGCGCACGCGTGACCTGTTCAGGGGGCTCTGATGGCCGAGTACATCACGTTCGCACCGAAGGATGGAGACGGCGTCCTAATCGACCGCTGCTTCGTCTCTATCCTCTCGACCGGCAACGAGATCATCCACTCTGCCCTGGAGTTCGGCGCACTGCCGTCGAGCCTTCTGATCAACACCATCCTCCTCGACGAGGGAGACTACCTCCTCTGGGTTCGCGCGGACGGCTACATCTTCCCGTTCCTGATCCCGCTGACCGTGTCCGCCCTCGATGGTCCTACAGAGTCCACGCCTCGTGTCGTGGACGTGCAGGCCACGGGTGCATCCACCTCGCCTGAGCAAACGGCTGGCTGGGCGATGGTATACGGGTGGGCGGGGTTGCGGCTGCCTGGGACCACCCCCAGCCGGGGGGCACAGGGATATGCTGTCGATGAGCGACTCCCCCGAGGCAACATCCAGCGCTACGACCGCGTCGTCCACATCTGGCGCGTGGGCCCGGCCCGGGAGGGGGAGTCAGCCACGTTGCAGGACCGGGAGTACCTCAACGTTGCCGTCGATCGGAACGGCTACTACGAGATCCTCCTGGTGCCCGCGACGCTCTACCGCATCGCCGTCCCGAATGTTGCTGGGCGCCGGTACTTCACCACTCTCGGTGCAGGTACCAGCACGGAGGTCGAGACGCTCATCGAGACTACCCTCTCGGCGTCTCCGTACGAGATCCTGGGGGGCATCGGATGAACACTTGTGACCTGACAGGTACCTTACTGAATCTCGACGGGACGCCGATGTCCTTCGCGACCATCACGGCGTACCTGAACCAGCCCCTGGGGGCTCCGGGTGCCCGTTGGCCGGCGGAGTTCACGCCGGGCCGCAACAAGGTGAGCACGATAACGAACGGCGCGGGCGCCTTCACCCTGACCCTGGCACAAGGCGCTTGCGTGATGGTCCAGCTCCCCGACGTGGAGGGGGTCTTTGAACTCCTCGTCCCGTCCATCGCCAGTGCGAACCTCATCGGGCACCTATGGCCTGTGGTAGTCTCCTTCGACTGGGCGCAACTGGTCGCTGACGGCGACGACTGGGCATTGTCCGACATGGACGATCAGGCGCTCCTGGAGCTTGCAGTGGACTCCGTCATCAACGTCTGCCTGCGGGCGAACTACTCGAACGATACGGCGGCAGCCTTTGCCCTGACAGCGCTGAGCGCCGACCCAGACCCAGGATTCGAAGAAGTGGATGCCGTCGCGCTGGCGGTCACGCTGGCGGCTCCGGGAGACGTCGTGGTGACGCACACCTTCGAGGCCAATGCCATCTCCGTGCTCGCCGAACTCCCGATTCTCTTGCTCCCGGAGGCAAGCTACGATATCCCTCTCCCAGCGGCCCTGACGATTCGGTTCTCCTGACGCCCATGATGGGCCCCAAGAGGCACATTTGATGTGCGAACGTGGATAGGTAGAAATCCCACCTGGTTCTGGAAGCGGAGTCAGGTCACCGACGTTCTGAGCATCATCACGACCCACTGGGCACAGGTGCTGTCGCGCCCGAGGTACGTCCCCCCTCCCTCGGTATCGCTCGGAAGCCCCGACCGACAACGCATCCACCGGGACAAGCGCATCGAACGAATCGCGTACATCTACGACAAGCCCCGACCGCGCATGCCCTGGGATGGAGATGAGTTACCCCTCGGGGGTGACTCTGAGCGCGCGCTTTACGCAGCAGTCATCCGCAGGGCCTTCATCGACTATGGGGTGGGCGTGGTATCGCCGCTTGCGCGGCTGCAGCGCGATGGGCTCAACGCCTACTGGTGGGTGATGGGACTCCCCCTGGTACTCACCCGCAAGTCGTTGGAGAGGCCAGAAATTGCGCTCCCTGATCTTAGCGCCGGGCGCACTCGCCGATGGAAGGCCACAGGGGGTGATCTCTTTGCAGACATCGCAATCACGACCCAGAAGCTTGTCACCCTGCCCAAAGCCGACGAACCCTACTACCCCGAGCCCTGGAGATGTCTCGAGGTGGACCATCGGCTCATGACGTTCTCCCGCTGCTGTGATATCTGCGGGGTGGATGTAGATCGGGCGCGGACGTGGCTGCATGTCGTGCGCCCAGACGAATAGGCGATCAAGATGGCCGATGACTACAACGACGCGATTGCCACCATCACGCGGACGCTGCAGGAGCGCGCCAACGTGTACTCCGATGCTCAGCACGATGACGTGCGCGCGCTGGGACAGGAGCTCGCTCGAGGAGCGCAAGGGCACCCCCTGGTGGCCCAGGAGCTAGGGTTTGTGGCCGGACTCATGGCCCTGGAGCCCGATGCCTTCTACGAAGCCGCGACCCTGGTCACGATCCGGCTCTTGCAGGACGTGCGGTTGTTGCGCGCTACGATGCAGCGGTTGTTCCATGGTGCAGATGGGATTCTTCGCTGGAGCCCGTCCTCGCTGGGGATTCGACAGCTCATCAACGCTGAGAGGATGAGGACTCTGCTCGAGAGCATCAGGCAGGCGCGGTTCGCAAGGAGCGAGATCACCGAGGAGGTCCACACTGACCTGATCCGAAAGGGGAATCTGGCACAACGGGAGCTGGCGGAGCATCGACAGCAACTCAATAGCAGGGCAGCACGCATCGCGGGGGCTGCCACCCTAGACGCTTTGCGGGATGACATCCTTGCGGTCGAGAGGGGCATCGACCGGCTCCTGACTCTGCAAGGCCAGTGGCAGCTGGTGGGGTGGCGGGACTTCTCCCTCCGCCGGGTCCTTGAGCACCTCGACGCGGACATCACCCGGGACATCCTGGGAATCGAGAATCTCCCGGCCAACGAGGCTCCGCTTGACGCGGCCATTGTGCACACCAGCCTGGGGTTGGAGCTCCTGGAGCGCCTACAGCTTGTCACAACCCCCTTCGGGGACCTCTTGTCTCCGGACGTACGGTTGACGCCTACCCCCAATGCGAAGACCCGAGGTGTACGACTCCGCCCCATCCCCGAGGTCATCAAAGGCAGGCGCACATTCTCGGGCAAGGTGTCCACCACGGGGGCCCTAGAAACGTGCGTGCTCGGTCCTGCAGAATGGGACCACCCTACGTGGTTTGAACAAGGCATCCAGCTGCGCCAGACCGCTCAGTCGGGGGGGTGGGTGTCGCTCGGTGCCATCTCGCCAGTCAACGAGGTCCTGATCTCGTCGGACAGCGCGACGTTGTCACGGACCGCGGATGGAAGCGCTCTCGAGGATGCCTCCTTCCAGACCCAGCACGCCGTGGTGGACTACCTCACGGCAACCAACCACAGCTTCGATTACGCGGCGGGGCTGTACCCGGGGTACAACCTCCTCATCTCTGATGCCGCGGTCGTCCCGAACCTGGGTGAGTACTTCCGGCTGGGCGATGAGGGGGGGCCAAGGCTTCGGGTGGATGCCCGCGCGGCGGCGTCCACCACCTTTGCGGGGGTAGCGGGCACCTACCGGGAGCTGCTCGTCACGGACACCGAGGGTGATTTGGCCCCCTTCTCCGAGGCCACCTACCTGCAGAACCTGGCTACGGCGCTCTCACCGCCGCTGGCGTTCATGAAGGTGACGACCACGGTAGGGGTATGGTTTGGGGACTTCCCGCTCGATGATCTCGACCTCCCTGCAGGACTCTCCCTGGTCACAGCGTTCGAGGTGGACGAGCCCGCTGCGAGTTATTACGCGGGAGCCTTCGGGGGCGTTCAAGAGGAGGACACCGCGTCGCCCACGGGGACTGTAGGCTCCTTTGCCGTGGAGTGGCCCACACTGTCCCCCTACGTGGATGAGGGGTGGAGTGCGGCCGCGCTGATCTATGCGGACTACACGTCTCTCGACCTGAGCCGGACGTTTATCATCGGAGGCGACCTGACCCCCGACGCGTTGACACTCCTTGGCAACTCTCTGCTGGGGGCGCCACTTCGACTCTGGGACCCCACCGGAGCCGAAGGCCCCCTTGAGGTCACCGTGCAGAAGGTGGGGATCGCAGAGGCCCCGCCGGTGGCAGGGACTGGATGCCCTGTCGAGGGAGATCTGGTGCTCACGTTCACCGAGCTCATCGACGTCACGGTGGCGTGGGTGCTGCAGCTCAGGGCCTCAGCTGGGGCGACGGCAGGATACTCTTCGGGGTTCGAGATCATCCCAATCAGCCCCTGGAGGGGCTGGTCAGACCTGGCGCTCGACATCGCGCCCGGAGACCTGATTTTCACGGAAGATGGACAACGCTGCGTGGTATGGACGACCAGTGGCAGCCGCGTTCGTGTTCTCCCCCCCATCTCCATCGACGGGATGGGAGTAGCGCTCAACGCCTTCAGGACGCGCTACATCAACCGAGGAGATCGACTGGTTCAGCTCTCCGACGACGAGGCGGAGCTGGGGGTCTGGAAGGTGACGGGGGCGACCTACGATGGGCTGACTGTCCGGGCCCTGGAGGGGGTGGGTGTCGATCTTGCCGTGGACACGGTGTTCCCTGCCCTGGCCGTGACACACGACACCGCCACAACGCATCGCTTCGAGGTGATTGAGCTCGACCCCGATCCAACGCTCGTGGATGTCGAAGGCCTCGACCGGAAGTTTGCCCTCCAGCTCGCCAAGGAGGTGACGTTGGAGCCCGGCAGCATCACCCCCCTGCAGTGGTATCTGCGGATCGCTGGACGCACGGAGAAGGCGGCCATGCTGGGGCGCTCACAGGTCGTACTCCGGTCCATGTCCCGACCTCTCCCCTCGACGCCGATCCCGGCGGAGTTCGCGGTGCGTGTGAAGTCCGACGGGTACGACGGGACCCTCGACCTGATCGAAACGTGGGAGTCCGTCGATGGGACTCCTCTCGGGGAGACGCCCGCGGGAGGCTCCAGGGTATACGACCTCTTTCGTCGCGCCGCCACGACGGTAGAGGCGCTCTCCCTCCCCGAAGTACCTGGCACCGCCGCGGTTCGAACTCTGACGCAACTCAGGGGACCCATCCAAGGACCCCTCGCCACGGGGGGGACAGCGTCGTGGCCACCCTGGGCGTTGATGATCTATCGCCTCGACCGGCGTACACTTCCTGATCTGGCGGAGCTCTTCCGCGACATCGGGCGCGCCAAAGCAACTGTGGGCCTACCCCGTCAGGCAGTGAGCGGGCAGGCAGGCTTGACCCTCGTACTCGACAGCACGCGTGCTGCTGGCACCCTGACCCTGGCATCCGCAGTCATCGAGTCGAGGGTGGAGGGTTGCGACGTGGTCTTCTCTTCAGGAGATGAACCCGACCCGCCGATCCGGGTCTCCACCGCGACCATCGAGGATGTCACCCCTCTGGAGGTAACCTTCACGCTCTCCCGCTCGGTGCCCATAGACCTGAGTGGGACCGTGACCCTCTACGAGAGCGCTCTCTCTCAAGCGTGGCGCGAGGTCCGGACCTACGACCGGTACGCTGCGCTGCTGGAGACCTGGCTTCAATATCCTACGCAGCGTCCTCGCAACCGCATCGTGGAGACGGCGTCCCGTCTCCGGAGCAACGGCTTCAACAAGGCAGCGCAGGCGCTGCTCGACTGCGAGTTCGCTGGGTGGGTGGACCCGTCATGGGCGACGAGAGATGCCCGCGATCTGGTAGACAAGATCGAGGGTGTCATGGCATCCTTGAGCCGCCAGCGCGGGGGTATCGTGGGGGGTGGCGATGGATGACCAGGCACAACATGAGAAGCGGGGGGTCATCTTCGACTTCCTGCAAGATGGTGCGTCCTGGCTCGCCGAGCGTGCCTACCAGGGCGATCGGAGGGTCTTCGACCTCGAGTCATCGCGGGTGAAGGCATTGGGGCGCCTCAACGCCGACCTGAACCCCCGGCTACCCTCCGTCATCGACAGCTTCGGGCGCACGCGCAGGGTGTCCTCGATCTCGGACCTGGAGGAAATGGGTGGCGCCCTCCTCGATCAGATCGACGAGCTGCTTGACTACCCTGAAAACTTCGGCGTGGAGCTCGTCAGCGAACTGGACGTCGAGACGCTCCTCCTCCTGGAGGACGCATGAGCACCCGAGGAGATCTACTCCTGTATCACGGCGTCGAACCGGTGCCGGGGAAGATTGTGTCCTACGCGGTGGACGGCTCTGACTGGATCGTAGGCATCGAGCTCACGCGTCCTGTCGCAGCGATCTTCATGGTGAAGATCAACGACCACCCCTCCGAGGACGTGGCTTTCTATGGCAAGCGGTATGTCCGGGCTGTGATCCCTACGAGGGCGAGGTCAGGGTCCTCAGCGAAGACACTCCCCACGTTCTTGTCGGCGGCCAGGGTGCAGGTGATCGCAGACGCGTACCTACGCCCCATGGCCGATTTGGGTGACGCCCGCCAGACGATGAGCATGGCCCTGGGATTCGGGCTCGCACCGGTGATCAGCGACGGCATGGAGGAGGCCTTGCAGCGCGCCGTCCGCTTCCTGGTGATGTCATCCGACCCACTCATCCCCAACCGGGGCGGGGGTCTTCTGTCGCTCAAGCGGCAAGGGCTCGGGACAGAAAGTGTGGCGACGCGGTTGGTGTCCATGGCCTGCGACCGCTACAACAGGTACGTCTCCGCAGGGACAAACTCCTCGCGATGGCGGGTCAGCCGTGTCACCCCGAGCGGAGTCAAGCTCCTGACATGGTCGGACCTCAAGCGCGAGCTGGGACTGACAGCGCTCCTCGACACGAGCGGAGCACTGGCCGAGGGCTTCGAGTCTGACGAGAGTGTTCTCATGGTCAAGCTTCGGCATCTGGTGGTGAGGGGCGACACGAGCGTGCAGGTGGCCTCAGCGGTCACCTTGTGAGAGGTAGGCAATGGCTCCGAACATCCTTGATTTTCTTCTCGAGCGCGTGCAGGCCGCCCTTCCGGACGTCGACATCAACACGTCGACCTTCGCCAATCAGTTCACTCGACCTGTCCGGGAGTACTTCGGCCTCGACGTTCCCCAGGCCGATATCCGCGCCATCATCCGCGCTCGCCTTCAGGAGGAGTTCCCCGACATCGCAGAGAGTGCGATGGAAGACATCTTCGCCCGCCAGGCGGCCTTGCTGGGGCTACCAATCTGGGCAGAGATCCAGGGTGCGCTCTCACGTCGCCGGCTCGATGACCCCACGGTCCTCTCCTACAATGATCTCGAAGAGAGTCGGGACGTATACCTGACCGATGTGTCGGGAGGCGCTTTCAGCTCGGGCACCTTTCGAGCCTACTTCACAGCCCCACGAAACCTCGTGGTCGACACGACCACGAGGATCCAGCTCCCGTCGAATGGCACATCGGCCGCCCGGTCCTACAGGCCGACCTCGCAACTCAATGTCAGCACCGCGCAGATGCGGTTGAGCAAGGATGGGAACCGCTACTACGTGGACGTCCCCGTGGTGGCCTCTGAGCCCGGCGTCCAGTACGACCTCGAACCCGGCGAGGGCCGAGGCGCGACCGGCATCCCGGGCGCCATCGTCGTCAACAATGTCGGCCGCATCAGCGGGGGTCAGGATGCCGACGACACGACGGCCTATCTGGCGCGCATCCGCAGCTCAGTGAGAAACCGGTCGGCTGCGTCCTTCGGGGGCATGACCTACATGCTCCAGACCCTTGGGCTGTCGCGATTCACCCTTGTGCAGACCGGGCACCCCCTGATGACACGGGACCGCATCTACGGTCCGACGCACATCTCAGGGATCCTGGGGGGGTTCAAGGCGGACTACGCACAGGTCGCGGACCCCGTGCTGACCGGCAGCATCTCCCTGGGCGTCGCCTTCGACGTATGGATTGGGTCGACCCAGGGGCAACAGGTCAACACCGTGCGGGTCAGCGCGCTGCGAGATGAGGGCATCATCCTGACCGCAGGCGACATCGGATCTTTCCCGTACTCAGGGGGTGTCCCCTTGACGGTCCATCCAGTGACGGGAGATCCGCTCGGGGGTGACTACGTCATCCAGGCACGCTCCAAGAGTTTCGGGCTCTTGATCGCGGACCCAACACTCTACCGCCCCCCCTTCACCCGGTACTCGTTCTCGATGTATCCCATCGAGGCAGGGGACGTGATTGAACGCGAGGGCTGGGTCGACGAGTACACCGGCATCCGGAGTCGGATGGTCATCACGTCCCTGGGGACGGGCATCCTGACGGGGGGTCGTCAAACCATCGTGCATCTCGATGCGACCGATGAGCCCAACGTGGACGAGGGCTTGTTCCGGTGGCAGGCGCTGCGCATCAACGCACAGTGGTGGGATGCCGACCGTAAGAAGTATGCGGCGTCGATCCTACCCCACACGTCGGTCCCTTGCTTCGCTATCCCGCTGGTGCGACGCCGTGCGCTCGGGCCCACGGGAGCCGTGTTGCGTGTTGGTGCCTTCCCGGCGCTCACCAAGCCCGGGACGAGCTCTGCTGAGACTATAGGGAGCGCCTATGTCCCGAGGACCCGGAACGTCATCGAGCTGGAGACACCGCTACCGATCGCATGGCTCGATCGGTGCGAACTCATGGACTCTCTGACCCAACAGCCATTCCCCTCGGGGCAGCGCGCCTACGTCTACCCCGCTCACCCCCTCTTTGCTGAGTTCCTCGAGTCGAGGCATGGGTCTGCTGCGGTCACAGGCTCGACCCCAGTCCGCGTCCGTTTCCACCTCCTCGGGCCACAGGCGATGGCTCCTTCCCCTCAACTGACCCTGGGAGTTGAGGGCTACGACCCCGACGACATAGGGGGGGTGCCTGATGGGTACGATCACGTAGGGTCCCTCGCGGAGTATCAGGCGTCGTATCCGGGGGATCCCGTCGTTGGGCGTGATGCCTGGCGCAGGTTCGGACCCTACAAGCCGCTGTTCTGGCCCGAGACGTCCTATGAGTCGACACCCCTCGACCCTCTGGCGTCGGAGAGCGGACGGCTGATCTTCTCGACCCTTGGCTACAACACCCTCGAGCTGGTCGACTTTGGGGGTGAGCTACTCTACACCGACGAGGGCACGCGAATCCCCCAGGTGGGGGATTGGGTCATCATGATCCCAACGACGGGTACCTACGCCTACGTCGACCCCGATGGCGGGGCCATCACGGATCCTGCAGCGTGGCCCGACCCCTATGTGCTCCCGCCGATGTACGACACGGTCCCGTCCCCCGTCGACTGGTACAAGATCTGCCGGGCGTTCCCGATCCTCGAGATCGAGGATGACGAGACGGTCATTGTGCATGCGGCAGACATTCCCTCCGGGGAGATTGGTCGTGCCTGGATCGTCCAGGGGACCAGTCGGGCTGTCCAGCTCTCCCAGGGTCGCGGCCCCGAGGGCACCTACTACACGGACATCTTCTGCGCCCGGTGGGTGGACGATTCGCTGGCGGAGCCTGACACCGTAGAGCACCCCCCATATGGAACCCCCGTGCAGCTCGACCTCGCCGAGCTCTACATGCAGGGGTTCAACCTGTACAGCGCCACGCCCGGCATCTTCTACAGCAACCAGGACGAAGCCACGTTGCTGTTCCCCACCTCCTACGTCAACGACGGGGAGGAGCTGGACGGCCGCACCATCCAGGTCTACGGTCCGAACGGCAACGAGATCGAGACGACGCAGACAGCCATCGATGACGAGGCTGTGCGCCCGATGGCGACGCAGGGACTCGTCAAGCACAACCCCCCGGTTCGTGTGGTCCTTGCAGTCCACTACGACGCTGCTGACCTCACGGCGGAGGACGCCGCGCAGACTCTCGCCGACGCGTTCATAGCTGCACAGGCGTCCGGGCGCATCGAGGTCTCTGACCTCATCGCTGCCCTGTACGACGCTGGGGCGGACTACGTGTCGTCTGGACGCGCCTTCGTGCTCGCCCAGGACAACCTCCGCAAGATCTCCTGGTCGTCTTCACGGGGGGCGATCCACATCTCACAGCTGGGGGATCTGGTCCCCTCTGCGATCGACGTCCGGAAACTCGACCGCACTGCACGGGCGCTCGCGTACCAGACGGGGGCCACCTTCGTCGATGAGGACTCTGGCAACTGGTCGGAGTCTTACACCTACCGATACGGGGATTACGATGAGGATTAGGTCGACTGATTCCATCGCTCGCGTCGATGACACGGGTAACGAAGTCATCGATGCCTCCTCGGCGCTGCTCGACTGCCACGCCCCCGGGCGCATCGAGGTCTTCCCTCGAGGATCGACCTACGACCTCGACGGGCTCGACAGGGCCACCGGCGAGGTCGCTGCCTCGTGGGCGGGAGGTTCTGGCTGGCCGACCCACCCGGTCGCCATCCTCGGGGAGAGCACGGTACGCCTCAGCGAGGGGACGAACGACGACACACAAGGGCTGCGGCTCTATCATGTGCTGTCATGCGAGGATGACCCCCCCTCGGGGGATTGGCTCCCGAGCCAGCATCAGGTTCGTGTGCTTCCAGGTGCGGTATGGGTCCTTCGGGAGGGAGGCCTCTGGCTCTTTGACTTCTCCGAGGATCGTACTTTCATCTGGTCCATAGACCCCCCGCCATTCATCGGATCCTAGGAGGTATGACTATGAGTGACGAGAACGGCATCCCCGAAGTAGTCGTGGGTCCAGGGGTCTATGGTGATGTCGAAGACCAGGGGGCGATCCTTGATGGCCACGAGGGTTCGGTCCTCAGCATCCTCACAACAGCCACCTACGACATCGGGGCCGCGGTGGTCGCAGGTGCCGACGTGGCCGTCGAGCTGTTCTTCCGGGGAGCAGACAGCACCACGTGGAGTCGACCTTGGCAGGCGGACCCGCTCCGACCTCTGGACATCACGGGGGACGCGGTCGACCGGTTCGTGGATGTCCGATTCCGCGCCGATGGTGTGCTCTTCGCGCTGTGCACTCAGGCGGGGGAGCTCAGCCTCTCCCGCACCCGGGGCATCTTCAACCCACTGACCCCCCTGCACTACGACAACTGGTACACAGACAGCAAGGCCGTCTTCCCGGTCCAGTTCTACGACTCGGAGGTGCTCAGCGAGGTCAGCAGCGACGCCTCGACGCGGATCCCTCCGAAGCTGCGCTTCGGTCCCGAGGGGGTAGCCTGGCTCGTCACGGCACTGGGCATCGTACGCATCCCCGACCCCTTGGGGAGCCCCGAGATCTGGTCCCTGTGGATCGGCATCGAAGATGTCGACCTTGGCAGCACCCCGGTGGCCGGTGTCCTACCTGCGGGCCTTCACATCGTGGACCTGGCCTTCGACGGCAGGATTCCGGGGGTGCTCGTCCGCATCAACCCAGACGAGGGGGTCACGGACGACGGGATGCTCTATCTGTTTGGAGAGGACTTCCGAAGCGTGGCCTGGGAGCGAAGATACCCCAATCCCGCTCGGGGAATCCGCTCGACCAACTCCCAGTATCCACGCTCCTCAGTGATCCACCTCGGGAGGACACCGTCCCCCCTCCCCGGTGAAGGTCCCGACCCTGAGACCCTGGGAGATGGTGCATGAGCTTCTTCATCCTGCTGCCCGATGGCTTCGAAGTCATCACCCCGGCTCAGTCCCGAGAGGACTTTGAACCGCTCCTGGGTACTGCCGAGGAGGTCAAGGTTGGAGCTCTCTGGGGGATCGTTCCGGACGACCTCCAGGAACTGCCAGCCCGGGAGCATCGCGTCATCGAAAGCATGTGGCGCGGCCTCGTGCAGTACTTCGGTGACATGCTCGCCCGCACCTCACACCTCGACCAGACTCGATCCCTCTTAGACTTCCCGATCCACCTCCAGCGGAAGTGGCTCCACTTCGATGTCACACGCACCTACGAGCTCCAGACAGAGCAGGCTGATCTGTTCGACTCGACAGCGGATGCCGCAGGATCGTACCTGTCGTCGAACTCCGACGGCGAGTACGTCGTCAACCAGTTCAACCTCTATGGCACTGACGCCCTGGCCCGCCTGGGGGTGCGGCTACGTAGCTCCATGAGCTGCGACACACTCGTGCGTTTCGAGACTCGGATGTCCCTCGACGTGACTCTGAACACGTCTTCGACGGAGGGTTGGTTCCTGGTCGGCTACGCCAATACGTCCTTGCGCACCGCGTCGAGGTACTCTGGCCTCTACGTCGCCATCTCGTCCGCTGGTAGGCTGGGGCTCCTGGCCGTCAGCGAAGGCAGTTCGTTCACGGGAACCCTCACAGCAGGGGACGTGATCTTTTTCCTGCACACCGAGACGCTCGGAGACCTCGCGGGTCGAGAGCTCTCCCTGCGCATGTGGTACGACGGGCAGACCTCCGGACTCGACCCCACCAACCTCGCACTGGTCACGATCGAACTGGAGGATGTCGACACGGGGGAGGTCATCCGTCAGGAACAGGCGCTCACGTTTGTGGACAGCGGGACTCAGGTCTTCGCACCGTGGTGGGCGGACAGCTTCTGTTTTCAGTCGGTTCCCCTGGAACTTGCTCGTCTGGTGCCCGACATGGGTCCCGGCGACTACTCCTTCCGGATCCTCCCTGGAGACACGCTGTTCATCGACCCCACCCTGAGCCCGATGATTCGGCACGTCCCCATCCTGCAGCCGAACGTCTCGAACGACGATGAGTTCCTCCGGGCTGGATTGGAGTTTGAGCTGGTGCGCGATCCCGGCGGAGCCTGGGCCTACCTGCGCTTCGAGGACACCCCCGCAGCTCGCCTCTGGGCAGAGGCTTCGGCCCTGGATGGGGAGCTGATGTCGAAGATGTTCGCCCCCCTGACGGGGGTTGCGGACCTGCTCGAGACTTCAGATGGCCTCAAGTTGAAGACCCAGATCATCGGCGCGCTCTACGGTCTGGTATCAGGACCGCATCTTGGTCCGCTAGCTGCCGCCATCGGTGGACTCCTGGGGGCGCCCATCGCGGTACGTCCAGGCATCGTTCTTGAACTGGTCACGATGGGGGGGTCCACCGCCATTGTAGTGCAGGAGGTGGAACGGGAGCGTGTCTACCCCTACCCCCTGGGCTCGGAGCTCCTCGTCGAGGTGGGTGACGCTGTCGACAAGTTCCAGCCTCTCGTCAGGATGCCCGAGATCCACGACTGGATCTCGGCGCCGACCCGACTGGCCGCCCAGGTCACGGAGGAGGTGCAGAAGTACTCTACCTTCCTTACGGAGGTGCCCGTGGAGTACTTCATGGCGGAGTACAACGAGCTGCCAACGCCGCTGACGGCCGCCATCGTCGACACCTTCAGCTTCAACTTCTCCGAGCGCATTCGTCGCTACCTGCTGAACGCAGTGGCTGTGTGGTGTGGGGTGGCTGACCTGGTCATCACGATCGCAGCCAAGATGGGAGAGGACCTGGAGCTCACTGACGACCTTGCGTTCTCCTCGAGGCTCGACGGGGAGACAGAATACGACCTGGCCACCTACCCTCGGGACAGAACGCTCCTCACCCACCGAGATGCGCTGACAGGCGCCCTCGACCCACGCTACAATGCGTGGGGTCTGGAGTACGAAGATGGCCCCGTAGACCCAGATGCAATCCCGCCAGGGGACCTCCTCTACAATCAGGCCGAGATCTGGGTGCTTGACTCCCGGGTGTCTTTCACGGCCACCTACGACTTGGGACCCGGAGCCGACGTCACGATGGGCGTCTACGGAGACACGCAGACCCTGGCATACGGAGAGTCCCACACCTTCGAAGAGCCCGACTATTGGGACGAGTTCATCTTCGATGTCTACGCTGAGATCGACCTCGACTTCTCGAAATTGTCGAAGTCGGGCCACCTGGGCTGGCTGTGAGGCATAAATGGCGGACAACTTTCAAGTAATCGATGCGTCCGGGGCCACCCAGACAATGCGTTCGCGGGATGACGGGGGGGTGCACATCCCCTTGAAGGGGGTCTCGCTCCCATCCGCGGTCATCGCGGGAGTCGGCACCGTCACGGGGGCTGCTGTCACCTTGGTGGGGGCCTCCACCCCTGTCACGGGCATGGTCTGTCTCAAGGCTGATGTGACCAACTCAGAGGCAGTGTGGGTGGGCGGGGCCGCTGTCGCGGTCGACCTGGGATTCCCCCTCTACCCGGGGGAGCAGGTGCTCGTGTCCGCGGACGATCTCCAGGCGATCTACATCGCCTCCGACACCGCCGCCGTCAACGTCTACTACATCCAGGGGGGCTGACATGAAGCGCACAGTGCAGCGGCAGCTGGCGCTCCTGGGTGACGGGTTGCTGGAGCGTCTGGGCCTGGTTCGCAAGGCCAGGCTTCACCAATTCAGAGACTCCCTCATCCAGGAAGGGAGGGTGTTCATCGACAAGAAGATCGATGGCAAGGTGGTGGAGACCCTCGACCTGGGGCCGAATACCATCTCCTACCCCTTCCGGGTGATCGTGGCCAAGATCCTGGCGAGGAAATACACCCAGGTGTCCGCCCAACCGGGCCTGGGTGCCGTCACTTTCCCCCTGGGCATCGATGGGTACGACGCCGACGACCTCTACTTCCCCGCGTACCTCTACATCGGCACGGACAACACCCCCGCGACCGCGGAAGACACACGCCTTGGTTACTATTTGACCACGGGAGACGTCCCGGGGGACCTCCCCATCCGGTACCCGGTCTCTCGTGTGATGGTGCGCGACACGAAGGCGGAGTACGATTCCGTCTTCCAGCCCATCAACGTCGCTTTCGAGTTCGACGTCCCGAACTCGACCCTCCGAACGGTAGTCCCCGAGGCAACCCCATACCTGCTGCGCGAATGGGGGTTGTCGGCGGACGACACAGGCAACTATCCTATCGTGGGGGCACCAGCGGTGCTGGGTGACCCTCAGATCGACGACGGGGCCCCGCCAACGCAGCTGGCGCGCAAGGTTGTTGACGTGCTCAAGCCCTTCGAGATGTCCCTCACCGTAAGGTGGGAGATCCGCACGTAGTCGGGAGCCTCCATGGATCGACCTTTCAGCAAGCTCTCCGAGACGGTCTATCGACCGTCCGACCTCACCCTCGGAGACGCGGACAAGTTCCTGTCGGAGCTGGGGCCCCGGGATACCGTGGAGGACTTCCAGCGATCTCGACCAGGGTCGAAAGACCTTGAGCTCGGGTCCAGGGTAATCTCGGACCCGTCTCCACTCGACCGGATCGGCCGAGGAGCCCTCGGCGGCGGCGTCGGCGCCCTGGCGGGTCTTGGGGGCCTGGACCTCGTGCAGCAAGCGTCGGCGAAAGCCTTGTGGACGCACCCCAAAGCGGCCTTCCGAAGGCTGCTCAAGACCCCAGAGCTCAGTCGAGCTCTGGGTGCTGTCTTTCACCCCCAGGCTCGCACCGTCGCGCTTCTGACTGGCCTAGCGGCGGGAGGAGCGCTTGGAGCCATCGGGGCCTCGCCAGATTCGGAGGAGATGGTGTACGGATCACTGCACACGAAGCGCTCGCAGTTCATGCCCGAGATGAACCCCACCCTGGCTCTTGCCAAAAGTCTCATGGGAGACACCGCGGGCGCCCAGCGCGTCAAGACCATCGACATGGTCATGGAGGAGCAGCGCCAGGCCCGTCGGGAGGAGATGGTCCGGGAGGAGGAGCGTCAGAAGGCTCTTCAGGAGCTTCACGAGGCGCGTATGGCCTCGGAGAGGAGCAACCTGGAGCAGTTTCTCTCGGCGTCGAGGCTCACCGTGCAGGCCCAGCGTGCGCAGGACGCCCTGGCGAGGAGCCTGCGTGAGGAGCAGGAGCCTGTCGAGAATGACCTCCGCTCGGCGATGGGTCTGAGCAGCGAGGCAGAAAACAGCGAATCCGACCCGGACGCGGAGGACGCACCCTCTCACAAGATGAGCTCCGCGCAGTTCGACTACTACCTGGGGGTGCCGGGGGCACTGAAGAAGCATTCGGAGGGTCCGGGGGAGCTTCGCCAGGCAGGTCTGGTGGGCTACCAGCAGCCCGAGGAGGACATCCGGGAGACCTACCTCGAGGAGCTGTCGCCGACCTGGAAAGACCGACTGCGCCGTGGGGGTATCGGGGCGGGAGCTGGTGCACTCGCCGGTGGCCTGGCCGCCACGGGTCTTCAACGCTTCGTTCCTAACCTGTTGCGCAGGTTCAACCGTCCCGGGGCGGCTGGCCGTCTAGAGCACATGGGGGGCCGGGCGGGCCTCCTAGGAGCTGGCCTGGGCCTGGGTCTGGGCGCAGCTGCAGGGGCGGTCTTGAACCGGAACGTCCGGACGGGGTACGACACCAACACGGGGCAAGAGGTCGGACTCCTCGATGAGATCGAGGCACAGCGGATCTTCGACCGGCTCAACCCTGGCCAGCGCCCGAGCAACTTCGCCGTCGGGGGCGCCGAGGACTTCGAGGGCTTCGGTCCCGGAGCTCCCGAGATGGGTTACGCCGTCGATCTCGACGAGGCCATCTCGGAGGACCCCCTCCTGGCCAAGGACCTCTTGAAGTCCTCGGGGAATCCCTGGATCTCGGAGTTGAAGGGGAACTTCCTCGACCTTCTCGACCGGACGACGAGGAGGGCCCCTGCGTCGAGCGGTGCTATGCGGCGGGCGGTCCCGTACGGACTCGCGGGTGCGGGTGCCGCTGTTGGACTGGGGGGCCTGTATGCGGTGCCTGGATTGATTGACGAAGGAAGTGAAGCACTCGACCTGCCGAACACCTGGGATATCCCATGATGACGATGACACTTCGACTTGAAGCGCGTGCCCGACAGCTCCTGGGCATGGAAAAGACCTCGAACCTGCTCCCCAGGTTCTCGACGCATCCGAATTCCAGCAGATTTCGTCGGGCTCTGCCGGGCATCGCAGCCGCTGGGGGCTTATTGGGGGGGTGGGCCTGAGTGCAGGAGCCCTGGCGGGTGCGGGACTATACGGCATCAGCGAGTTCGGCGACTGGATGGACGGCATCAATGCCCAGATCCAGCGGGCCAATGTGGTCAATACAGCGAGGAACGCTGCTCGGCACGAGCGAGAAAGTCTCCTCGGAGACGGCTGGACCGACCCATGGGGGCCTCCTGATAGCGGGTTGAAGATGCTCGACAAGGGGCGCGCGGTGGCCGACGAGTTCACGGAGATTCGGGATCGATACCCAGGGGGGGCGATGTATCCCGACTACTCCCCGGAGGACAAGGCCCGGGCACAAGGGCATCTGATCGACCTCATGGCAACCAGTGTGGAACAAAACAACCGCTGAACAGGTAGGCTACCATGTACAGACGACTGGAGCATAACGCTAGGATCCTGCCGGGCATGACCAAGCAATCGAACCCCCTCCGGCGCCTCATGGGTCCCAAGCCCAGCCGCTTCCGCCAGGCTCTCCCCGGTTTGGCGCGGGCAGGGGCGGGCGGCGCTGCGCTGCTGGGCACCGGTGGCCTGGGGGCGCTTGCGCTGCAAGACCCACGTGCGTACGCCGCTCTCGAAGAGATGCTGGCGCCGTACACGACGACGGAAACGACGACGGAAACGACGAC
>Ga0210043_1000358_pt1 | contig 47853 bp, 68 predicted proteins | sample CryGeymet201501t_FD_183990 | JGI IMG/M metagenome (GOLD analysis project Ga0210043, IMG submission 183990) | Groundwater microbial communities from Crystal Geyser aquifers in Utah, USA - Crystal Geyser metaG 2015-01t (SPAdes) (version 2) | ecosystem: Environmental > Aquatic > Deep subsurface >... | reverse complement strand
GTTCAACGAAGACGCTGGTTGATAGCGGCGCAATGGCGAACGCTGTGCAGATCAGCATTCGTGGGAGGCAGACGTGAGCTTCCGCAAGCCCAAGGCAGTCCTGCGCGAATCTGTGGGCACCTACACGAACGGCAACTGGGCCCCGGGCGCCCGCAGCGCGACGACCACAATGGCGTCGGCGCAACCTGTGGTCATGGGGCACGACTTGCACGCCTTACCTGAAGGGCGCCACCTGTCCGACGTTGTGAAGTTCTATACCAATGACCGTCTTCAGGTGACTGCGGACGGTGAAGGTGTGCAGCCGGACATCGTCGTTCATGAGGGCTACGGGTACGAGCTTATCAGCATCTTCGCAAATCAGTCCGGGGTGATCAGCCACTACAAATACATCGGCATGAAGGTGTTCAAATTCACATCGACAGCTGATTGGCTGTCCGGCGCACTCAAGAGGCCGTAATGACTGTCAAGGCTACGCTCTACACACTGGTGAAGGCGCTTGTTGGTGCGGAGATGCTGGTCTTCGCGGACCAGAACGCGCCGCGCCCGCCTCTGCCGTATTGGACACTTCGGCTGTCTGCACAACGACAAGTCGGTGAGGATTCTTACAGCCAAGGTGTGGATGACAACGGCGATCAGCTTGTGAGCGGTGTGCGCGAGATCACCGTACAGGTGCAGCGCATCGGAACCGATTCCGACGTGTCGTGTGCAGACCTCCGCGACAACCTTTCCCGCACGACTGTTCTGGAAGAGTGGCAGCGTCAAAAGATTGCACTGTACGACGTGGGCGACGTGCTCAACGTGCCGTACAAGCTAGACAATTCGCAACTGGAACCCCGCGCCAGTGTGGATCTATTCGTTCGCTTTGGCACGGAGCTTCTTGACCGTGTTGGCGTGATCGATACGGTGGAAACGTCCGCAGGATACGTCACGAATCAAGCTCCAGGGTTTGATGAGGCGGATCCGGATCTGGCGGAAGTCATCACGGTTGTGTTATAGTGGGCTTGATTTGACATAAGGAGTTTTTCAATGGCAACCCTTGACGATATTGTTTCAGTACAAATCGCGCTCCAGACGGCTGGTGTTGTGCGAGGCGACTTCGGTACTCCGATGATCGTCGCTCCGCTGATGACCTTCCCTGAGCGTGTGCGTGTCTATACCAGTTACAACGCAGCGTCCGAAGACGATCTGCCGCCCGCACTGCTGACCGCTCTGTCCGATTGCTTCGGCCAGATCCCGCGTCCGCGCCAAGTGAAGGTCGGTCGTCGTGCGGTGCTGAAGGCGGTCATTGAAGTTGCTGACCTAATTGCGCTGGGCACCTATTCTTTCAAGGTCAATGGCGAGTCGTACAGCTACACAGCTGACGGCACTCCGACCAAGGCGGAAATCGCTACCGGCCTGGCGCTGGCAGTGACGAGCGACACGGACGAAGTGATCACCGCGACTGCTGTGGGCGACACGGTGGAGATCGCGTGGATCGGTGCTGTGGGCTCGGTGGAGCTGGTCAGTAACCTGCAATGGGGCGCAATCACCCCGCTGGCTGCTACCGCTGCCGTCGCTAACGACCTCGACGCAATCCTGGACGAGGACAATCGCTGGTATGGCTTGGTGATGGTTGAGCGTGTGAAGCAGGTTCAGCTCGACGCTGCTGCCTGGACCGAAGCGAACGACAAGCTCTTCATCACCGCTACCAACGAAGCGGACGTCCTGAACCCGTCCGTGACGACCGACCTCCTGAGCGTGCTCAAGAATACGCGGTACTATCGCACGGCAGCTCTGTTCCACACGAACGCGGCTACCGAATACCCGGACGCAGCCTGGGCCGGTCGCGTATTCACCATCAAGCCTGGCGGCGAAACGTGGGCGCTCAAGTCGCTCGCAAGCGTGACCCCGTCGCCGCTGACCAGCACGCAGAAGCAAACTGTGGTCAGCAAGGGTGGCAACACGTTCGAGTTCTACCAGGAACAGATCGCGCTGACGAACCCCGGCAAGGTTGCAGCAGGCGAATGGATTGACGTGATTCGCTTCCGCGACTGGCTGAAGGACACCATCCAGGTCAATATGACGCAGATGATGATCAACCGCGATAAGGTGCCTTACACCGACGCGGGGATTCAGCTGTGCGTGAATAACCTGCGGAAGTCGTTGCAGGAAGGCCAGAACGTGGGCGGTATTGCGCCGGACGAACTGGACGCCAGCAATAACACGGTTCCGGGCTTCGTCATCACTTACCCGCGTTCCGTCGAACTGGCTCCGAGCATCAAGGCGTCTCGCGTCCTGTCGCTCGGCTTCACGGCCCGCCTTGCTGGTGCGATCCACGTCGTGGAAATCACTGGTGCCCTGGCATACGAACTCTAAGGAGAGAATGAATGAGTGCTACTTTGACAGGTTCCTACGATCCCGCACAGGTCATCTGCACCGTCGGCGGAGTCATTCTGTCGGGCTTCAGCGATGGTGACGCCATCATCGCTCGTCGCTCGGAGGATATGTACTTCACCCGCGTCGGTGCCGATGGTGGTGTGGCTCGCGCTCGCAACGCCAACAAGATGGGCGAGTTCGAGTTCAAGCTCCTGCAGACCAGCAACGCGAATGACCTGCTGTCCGCGTTGCTCGCGACAGACGACCTCACCAACGACGGCCTGATCGTTATCCCGATCGCAGTGCTGGACGGTTCCGGGCGATCCCTTGCTGCTGCGACGCAGTGCTGGATCAAGTCCGTGCCTGAGGCTACCTTCGGCAAGGAAGTTTCTGAGCGTGTGTGGGTCTTCAGTGCAGCGGACTTGAAGATCTTCCACGGCGGTGGCAACTAAGTTGAGGGAAGTGAAACGGGGCCCACAAGGCCCCGTTTTGCTATACTCCGACTCATTGACCACAATCGAGGGATTATCATGCAGCAAGAAACCTTTATCGTAGGCACGCGGGAATTCACCTGTGTGCGAATGAACGCCTTTGCAGCGAATAAGCTGCTCATGAGGCTCCAGAAGATTGCGGTTCCTGTGATCGGTTCGCTGGTGGGCGCTGGTAAGGGCCTGGGCGACATTGACGTCAAGGAAGCTGCACAGGTCATCGCGGGTAACTTGGACGAGTCCATCATGGACAACATCGTTCTCCCGTTGTTTGCAGAGTCCCGCGTGTATTGCGTGGAGACCAAGAAATTCATCAAGGGTGGCACCGATATTGATCAGTGCTTCACGACCGAGAACCTGTTCGACCTGTACGAACTGATCTTTGAAGTCGCGAGGTATCAATTCGGCCCTTTTTTCGCCTCACTGGTCGATCGCTTTGGCGCTCTGACCGACGGCGTGAAGACGACGCAAAAGTCCCAGGCAAGCTAGACGACGAGCTGTCAGCGGAGCTGTGGATCTGGCGCCCCATCCTTGCGGGGAAGGTGACGCTCCAGGAAGTGAAAGATGGCGTTGCTTCGGTGGAGGACTTGCAGGCGCTGAATGCGCTGCTCGATATGCAGTCTGACATCGAAGCGACCCAATACGAAGCAGCAAAGGCACAGAGGTGACGAATTGATTGTACGCGAACTCATTACCCGACTCGGCTTCTCGTTGAACAGGTCTCAGCTTGACAATGCTGAGAAAGGTGTTCAGCGGGTAAAAGACCGGGCTGAGGAGGCAGCGACCGCCTTCCGGAATATGGCTGCTGCTGTGGTCAGCTTCGCTACGGTCAAAGCAATCATCAACATCGCGGACGAGATGCAAAACATCCGCACGCGAATCGGTCAGCTTCCGCAGACCGTAGGTGACGCGGGTGATGCCTTTGATGAGGTGGCGCGTCGTGCAAGCGCATCAGGCGTGAAGATTGACGCCTACGCTTCGCTCTACACGAAGGTCGGCAACGCTGCCAAGGACTACATCACAACTCAAGAAGACCTGCTAGGTATCACCGACACCATCTCGCAGGCGCTTGTCGTGGGCGGTGCAAGTGCGCAGGAAGCGTCCGCAGTGATGACGCAGTTCTCGCAAGCGTTGGCGTCAGGTGTGCTGCAAGGTGACGAGTTCCGTTCGATGGCGGAAGCTGCCCCGCAGTACCTTGACAAGCTCGCGGAGACGATGAAAATCCCTCGTGAGCAGCTCAAGAAGATGGCGTCGGAGGGCAAGCTGACCGCCAAGGAAGTGATTGACGCGACCCGTAAGATGTCGGATTACTTCGGGGACAAGTTCAAGCAGATGCCCATGACCGTGGGCCGCGCTATGACCGTCATCGGGAACCGCTTTGCGCGGATGCTCGACAAGATGAACCGCGACTCGAACTTCGTGACCACAATCGCAAACGCGATCCTCACGGTGTTCGACAAGATTGAAGCTGGCGTCTATAAGCTGGTGGATGCGTTCGGAGGATGGGAAAACATGCTCCGCTTCGTCGGCATTGCCATCGGCGTTGCGCTTGGTGCCAAGGCGCTGTCCATCCTGGCTGCATTCCGTGCGGCCAGCTTGTTGGCGATGCTACCTTTCATCAAGATCATTGCGATCATCTCCGCCGTTGCGCTGGTGCTGGAAGACCTGTACGTCTGGATCAACGGGGGCGACTCGCTTATCGGGTCACTCATTGGGCCTTGGGAGGAATGGCGCCCTTACGTGATGGCAGCGATCGAGATGGTGAAGGACGCATTCACATGGCTCGGGCAAGTCATTGCGGCCATCGGTGCAATCCTTGTCGGCGCATTCACGCTGGACGGGAACTTATTCAAAGTTGGCCTGGAAGAGTTGGGATCGCTACTGTGGTCAGCACTGTCCGCCTGGGCCACTTGGTGGTGGGAAACCTTCAGCACTGTGATGGCAGCGATCGGAACGTACTTCGCCGAGCTGCTGACGCAATGGGGAACAGCAATTCGCGACGCCTTTGTGAATGCTTTCACAGCCGTTACCGCATACGTGACGGAGACGTTCGCTGCCTGGGGATCGATGATCTACAACGCGATCTTCCTGCCCATTGTCAATGCTGTGAGCGACGCATGGAACAAGGTGAAAGGGCTTGCCTCCGGTGCATGGGAGGGCGCCAAGAGCTTTGTTGGCCTAGGCAGCGACGCAGGGGCCGGCACAGGCCCTGGCGCTACCCCTGCCAGTACCGTTGCACCGGCGCAGCTTGCGCCAGCGGCTATGGGGGCGGGGCGCCCGAACGTACAGTCCAACACCAATGTCACAGTCACCGTCCCGCCTGGAACGACTGCCGAGCAAGCTGCATTCCTGCAGAACGCGGCACAGCAGTCGTTCAATAAAGGTGCTAACGATAAACTGGCGCGTGACCTTGCTGTCTATGCGCCCTGAGGATAGAATATGATCGGACTATACTTCGGCGGGCAATGGTTCCAGACCGCGTTTGGAAACCTTTACGGGAACATCGAGCTTGACGCGGTGCTGGACGAGAATCACGAATGGTCCGCTGAGGCAACGAGCAACCCCGTAGAGGTGGGCGCACCAGTCACTGACCACGTTATCGACCAGTCTGACAAGCTGAAGATCCGAGGCTTCGTTACCGACACCCCCCTCACCCTGAGCCAGTCTGTGTCGGGGCTTGTCAATTCGGGCAGCGTAGGGAACCGCACACAAGCGGTCTTTGACTTGCTACACCAGCTGATCAAGCTGAAAGAGCCGATGACGGTCTATACGAAGCACAGGATCTATGATGACATGGTGCTGACAAACGTCACGATCCCGCGTTCCGCTGGTGTGGGTGAAGCAATCGAGTTCAGCGCGGAGTTCATTAACATCCGCAAGGTGGCGACGCAGATGGTGGATGTACCGGAAGGCATCAACCCGAAGAAGGAAGCCAAGGGCGACGCTGCTACGGGTAAGAAATCCGAACCGACTAAGGACGCTGGCAAGAAGCAAGCTGAGACGGTGCAGAAACCTTCCAGCACACTATCGAGGGTCTTCAAATAATGTCACTCATTCAAAAGATCCCGCTGCAACCCGACACGACGGACCAGCTTGTCAGCGTAGAGCTTGACGGCAATCCTTACATCATTCGCGTTCTGTGGAACGAGCGTTTCGGCTACTTCTCATTATCCATCAGCGCAGCAGATGAGACCCCGCTGGTGACGAATGTGAAGATGGTGAAGAACTATCCGCTGATCGGGCGGTTCAAGAACACCTTGCTTCCAGCAGGGGACTTCTACTTCGTACAAGAAAAGGGGAACGCCGAGCGTCCTGCCTATGCTGACCTCGCTGTGAATTTCGGGCTGTACTATTACGAGGCGGACGCTGTGGTCACAGCACAGCCGGTCCGAGGTTAAGACATGCTATTCAACCGCGTTGCATCATTGGTCGTAGGGAAGGAAGGGGGCAAGGGCAAAGAGCTTGCAGGCCTCCGCTTTTCATTCAGCATCCAAAAGGGTTCCACTAAGACGCCGAATCAATGCACCGTGAAGGTCTGGAACGCTGCACCGGACACCCGCGCCCTCATTGAGGTGATTGGCAACGTGTTGATCCTGAAGGCAGGGTACAGCGAAGACATCGGAGCGACCACAATCTTCAGCGGCAACGTCACCCGCACGCTTACGGTGCGCGAAGGGCCCGACTGGATCACCGAGCTTGAACTGCAAGACGGGTTCGTTGAGTTCCGCGACGCGAAGGTGTCGCTGTCGTTCGGTAAGGGCGCCACCGTGTTGCAGGTCGTCACCGCTATCAGTAAGAAGTTTGGCCTGCCTGTGCGCCCGCTGCCTGCCGACGTAGCCAAGAAGCAGTACCCGGCAGGGTTTGCGTTCGTTGGTCGCGTGCGCGATGCTATGGACAAGGCGTGCGAGAATGGGGGCTTGGAATGGAGCATCCAGAACCGCGAGATCCAAATCATTAAGAAGGGTGGCGTCTTCAAGCAGAAGGCGTATGTGCTGTCCCCCGACACCGGGCTCATCGGGTCTCCGATGCAAGAGTCCAAAACAATGACGGAGAAAGCTGCCGCGAAGGAAGGTATCACCGCAAGCCAGCCGGGTGTGCGCAAGACTACGAAGCGCGACAAAGACGGTGAGGTGCAGGAGGTGCTCCAGGTGCTCGGTTACAAGGTCAAGTCCTTGCTTCAACCGCTGATTGAGCCTGGCGGCTATGTGCAGGTGAGGTCCAAAGGCATTGACGGGGAGTTCTTCCGCATTGAGGAACTCACTCATGTGGGCGACACCCACGGCAACGAGTGGCACAGTGAATTGACTTTGAGGTACGTGAAATAATGGCTGAGACATCGAACAACCCCGTCGAAGCCCTGATGGGTCTTATTCGGGCACAACTGCTGGACGTGAATACCGCGATTCCCGGCGTCGTTGTGTCGTACGAGAACGGGCTTGCCCGTGTGGCCCCAACTGGTAAGAAGCGATTCGCGGACGGCGACGTGCTGGACTATCCGATCATCCCGAACGTGCGTGTGTGCTGGCCTTCGTTCTCAGGCGGGACAGCAGGGGTCAAGGGTCCGGTGAAACCCGGCGACAAGTGCCTTCTCGTGTTCTCGCAGCAAGCCATTGACGGTACTGACGACCGCCGCATGTTCGACCTTCAAGACGCTTATGCGGTCATGTGTGACCTTGGCAATGCGGGGGCGGGTGACAGCGGCAACAATGCTGACATGACGATGTTCTTCGGGGCTGCATACATTCGACTCACCGCGGGCGGGGCTTTGCAGATCAACGCTCCGGGCGGAACAACTATCACGACGCCCAACACGACGAACACCGGCACGCTATTAACGCAAGGCAAACTGACCTATCAGGACGGGCTGGCCGGCAACGGGGGCGCCAACGGAACACAGATCAGCGGGAACATCAACCACACGTCAGGCAGCATCACTAGCCTGGGCAAGAAGATTGACGGTTCGCATACACACGGTGGCGTTCAGGCTGGCGGCAGCAATACGGCGGTTCCCAATGCTTGACGTCTATAGCTTGATGGACCTGCGATTGGAGTGTTATCATCCTCGACATGCTTGATATTGCGCTTACCACATCCCACGATCTTGACACCAGCTCGCTAGATCTGAAGCTGGTGGATAAGGCTGAACAGGTGCGCCAGCAGGTACTGATCAAGTTGAAGCTGTGGCGGGGCGAATGGTTTCTGGACACCGAGTTCGGGACGCCTTACCTGCAACAGATTCTAGGCAAGCAATTGACGCTCTCCGGGGCCCTTGCTGCGCTGCGGAAAAGCATTCTGGAAGTAGAAGGTGTTCGACAGATCCTTTCCTTCTCCTACTCGTTCAGCAATTCAACCCGGAAGCTGACGGTTGAATTCACGGCGGACACGCCTTACGGAATTGTTGAGGTAACTGCATGAGCTTGACTGAACAAGGTTTCGAGCGTCCGCGTCTCACAGAGATCAAGAGCGACTACGACAAGCGTTTCACCGACGCCCTGGGCCCGGTGAATACGAACGCCGATGCTGTGGTCGGTCAGATCATCGGTATCTTTGCGGCTGCGCTCGACGACGCCTACGAAGCTCTGCAGAACACCTATGACAGCATGTACCCGTCCAGCGCGGAAGGTACTTCGCTGGACGGCGCGGTGTCGTTTGTGGGGCTGGAGCGCCTCGCTGCTGCGCCAACAACGGCGGTCGCTATGTGCTACGGTACTGAAAGCACGCTGATCCCGGCTGGTGCCCTTGCACGCTCTATCGATAACCGGCAGTACGTCACGACCGCTGATACCGTGATTAGCCGTTCGAGTTCTGGTGACGTGCTGATCGAACCGAACACCGTTGCCAATACGACCGCCTACCAAGTGATCGCGAACGGGACCAGTGTGGTCTATACGTCCGACGCCAGCGCAACGGCTGCTGAAATTGCTTCCGGTCTTGCTGCACTGTTCGACGCTAACGTGTTCCTGGCAACTGCTTCGAATGGTGTCCTGCGCCTACGCGCCAAGGACCAGTACAGCGACTTCACCCTGACGGTCGGTACAAACCTCACCATCACCAAGCTGGGCACGCCGGTCGTCTTTACCGCGCTGGAGCTCGGTGCTTACGGGTTGCCCGCCAACTCCTTGACAAGAATTGACAGTTCCGTTCTTGGATGGGACGAAGTGAATAACCTTGTTGCAGGTGCGACGGGGCGATTCGTTGAGACAGACGAAGAGCTGCGCGAACGCCACGCGAACAGCATTCGAGTGACCGGTGCGGCAACAGCCCAAGCAATCCGCTCCCGCGTCCTTGCTGAAGTGGATTCCGTCAGCTACTGCGCCATCTACGAAAACCGTACGAACGTCATTGACGCCTTCAACCTGCCCCCGCATTCGTTCGAGGCAGTTATCAACGGCGGACTGGATCAGGCAGTCGCGGACAAACTGTTCGAAGTTAAGCCCGCGGGAATTGAGACGTATGGCAACACCAGCCTTCAGGTTCTTGACGAGAACGGCGACATCCAGATCTGCAAGTTCTCGCGCCCAGCTGACCGCTTTGCATGGATTAGAGTAACAGTGGATGTTCTATACCCGGAGGAGGTTCTTACACCGGAGATCGCTCACGCAATTAAGTCCGCAATCCTGGGTTTCAGTGCCACCATTGGCATCGGCGAGGACATCATTACTCAACGCTTCTACGGCCCGATCTACGATGCAACCAGCGGCATCGGTTCCATTACCGTTGAAGCTGCACTGACAACGACCGCGGGCGGGACGCCTACTTACAGCACAGCGAACGTCAGCGTGGCGCGTTCCGAGCTTGCGTTGTTCGCGGAAACCCGAATCACTGTGGTGGGAGTGTAATAATGCTCGACTACGCTGCCGTCGCTGTACCGCGCCTCACAGGTCAGTTTGAGAACTCGCCTAAACTGAAGGCCTTGATGGCTGCGATTGTGGGCCCGCTGACCACATTGGAAAGCGACGCTGACGCACTTATCGCGGAGCGTTGGATCGACACTGCGAACGGTAAGCAGCTTGACGGCTGCGGACACATTGTCGGCGAAAGCAGGCAGGGTCGTGATGATGATGCGTATCGTGCGGCCATTAAGTTCCGCGTGTTCGTCAATATCTCAAAGGGTACGCCAACCGATCTGATTCGCGGTCTGAAGTTCCTTACCAATCCGACCGACTGCCAGTATCTGGAGGCGTATCCTGCCACCGCTTTGCTTTTCACGAACGGGTTCTTTGTTGATCACAAGATCCAGGCAGCAATGCAGGATCTGGCGCCCGCAGCGATCAGCCACGTACCTGTGGCGGTATCTTTCCGCGACAAGCCGTTCCGCTTTGCGAAGGAACCAATTCCAGGAGAGTTTTTTGTCAATAACGCTGCTGACTATTTGACAGCGAACGGAAGTGACATTCAAGTCAGCCAAGGTGCTCTGGCAACAGGGTCCGCAACGCTGGGCGGTGTTGTTCCCGCAGAGCTTGACGTCGGAATTGGATACCTGGACGTTGGCGGGCCGACGCTCGCTGTGTATAATCCAAACAGTTTGAACACACTCGGTCATCATAATCTCACAGGGGTCTTTCAATGATTCAGTTCGCTGAAGATTACGTCGGTTATCCCGACGGCCAGCAGAATGTGGGACAGCCCCCTGACGCAGTGCTGTCACAAGGCTTTATTCCTGAGACTGCTGGTGGGCGTGGGCAACCCCTGCCAGCACAATGGCTCAACTGGCTCTTCCAGAAAGTGTTTCGCTACATCAACCGCGATCGCGTCAGCGATGCCAACGGGGTGGGCCTTTTTACCGTACCGAACAGCGTCATTCGCCTGGAGGCGTTTGACCGCGCCGACCCGAACAAATACATCATCGCTATCGGGTACAAGGGGGCAGCGGACGCCGTGCATACGCTGAAAGTGATCAACAGTGCCACCCTTACCCTTGGCACGGCCACGGTCGGCGGCAATCAACCCGTAAGCGGCGGAGCCAGTGTGGTTATTATGGCAACGTCCCGTCAATTTGGAGATCTGTAATTATGGCACTCACCGCAACCGAGGAAGCTCTAGTTCGTCAATTAATCAACCAACAAGCTGCAATTCTATCCTTGGCAGGTAACGAATCAACCATCACATCTAAACTTGGCGCTACAAAAGTCACGCTCTCGGATCTGGTTGCTGCTAGTACGTTGGCCGGAGCGGACCTTTTTCTGACTCGACAAGGAGTGACCGAAAAAAGTCTGAGAGCGGACATCCTCGCCGATTATGTAAAAGGCACCCTAAATCTGTCGATGCAAGGAAGTAATATCCTTATCAACGGAGGATTCGCAATAACCCATCGTGGGGAGACGTGGCCTGCTATAGCGCATTTCACAGTCACGGCGGCGAGGTGGAGATTTGGCCAATCCGCAGGATCCGCTCAATTCCAGCTGAGTAGAATACAGGATGCTCCTACGCCTGCAAGCCAATTTTCCCTTAACGCAGAGGTGACCACTGCGAGCCCGAGTCCCGCTTCGAACAGCGAAGCGCATATTCGCTATGCAGTAGAAGGCAGGCAGGCAGGTCTTCAGATAAGAGATAAGGTTGTAACTCTGTCATTCTGGGTAAAAACAAATTATCCAGGAACATATTCAATTGCAATAGTCAAGCCTGATAGTTCTGGGGCAACAGAGGAGACGTATCTCGCATCTTATACGGTCAATGCGTCAGGCGTATGGGAGAAAAAGTCTATCGTAATAGACTTGTCGGCTTCTGTGAACAGGACTTGGAGGCTTGACCAAAATTATGCAATTAAGCTCCGGTTTTCCTATTACGCGGGCTCCTCTTTCACAGGAAATCAAGGTTGGCAATCCGGTAATCTTATTGCCGTGTCCGGGAGCCGAAATCTTGCGAACAGTGTTGGAAATTATCTGAGAATTGGCGAAGTAAAGCTAGAGAGCGGAAATACAGCAACCCCATTCATACAGAAGGCCATCACGCAAGAGCTTATCGATGTTCAGCGGTACGAATTGATTGTTGGTAGCAGCAATTTAGATTCTGTCGGCGTAACCGGATACGCCGGAGCAGCAGGTGAAACGGCGTATCAGACAATTCAGTACCCCACAACAATGAGGGCTGAGCCTATTCCAACGCTTGCGACATTTCAAGTGGCGAACTGCGCCCAGCCTACATTCCTACCAGGACTGAATAGTGGAACTCTTAAAATAACGGCGTCTGGTGTAGGCCGCTTTGCTGCCCGTAGTGGAAATTCCGGAACTCCGTTGTTCCTGGACGCAGAACTTTAATTGGGGGTCACTGTGGATCAAACCATCATCAACTGGCTCTTAGCGGGATTCGGAGCACTCATCGGATTCTTACTCAATGCAGTGTGGCAAGCGGTAAAAGACTTGCAGACCGCTGACAAACAGATTGTCGAGAAGGTCAGCCAGATCGAAGTTCTGGTGGCGGGAGCATACGTCAAGAAAGACGATTTCATGTCCCACATGACGGCACTGTTCGCTAAGCTGGACAAGATCGAAGACAAGATTGACAAAAAGGCGGACAAGCAATGATTGACTGGAAAAAGTATCCAAACTTCAGCGAAGCAGAATTTCGCTGTAAGCATACGGGGAAATGCAACATGCAAGCCCCGTTCCTGGACGTGTTGCAAGCCATTCGCACTGAGTACGGCAAGTCCATGAAGGTCACCAGCGGATACCGGGATCCCTCGCATCCCGTCGAAGCTAAGAAGGGTCATTCCAACGGTGAGCACACGAAAGGCGCCTGCGCCGATATCGCGTGTGACAACGGTGCGGACCGCTTCCGGCTGGTGCAGCTTGCACTGAAGCACGGCATCACCCGCATCGGTGTGGCCAAGAACTTCTTGCATCTGGGAATCGGTGGCCCGGGTCTGCCGAATAACGTCATCTGGGATTATCAATGAACTGGTCAGACGTAGGTAGTTGGCTCAAGAACAACGCGGGCACTGGCGCCGCACTGGTGGGCAGCTTGCTCACCGGGAACGTGCCTGGGGCCGTTGCTGCCGGTGTTGCGCTGGTGGGCAGTGCTACTGGCACCAACGACCCCGCAAAGGCCCTAGCCGCCTTGCAGGGCGACCCCGCAACGGTGCTCAAGCTGCGCGAGCTTGCTGTGCAGGAAGAAGCAAGCATTCGCGAGCACATCCGAACGATGGAAGAGATGCGACTCAAGGACGAACAAGCTGCGCACGAGCAGCAACAGATCACCATCCGCACGGGCGATACTGCGGAAGACGAATACGTTCGCCACACGCGACCGATGATGGCTCGCCAGAGCTGGTACGCCACAATGGCATACATCATCGGATTCGAAGGGCTCAAAGCTGCGGACGTGTTCAAGGTGGGCGCGTCCTGGGACTTGGCGATGATCATTATCGCTCCGGCAGCAGCCTACCTAGGCTTCCGCTCGCTGGACAAGTTCCGCAAGAAATAACGACCCGCATCCTTCTCCTATGCGGTTGGCGGTCACGTTTGGATATGGCGTGACCGCCCTTTTTATTTTCGGCAGGCAGTGCGGTAGATGCCGTCATAGTCGGGCCACCCTTTCGACGGGTCAGTCTTGTTGAGCTCCACCATCTCGCAATAATGCTCGAGCTGCGCTTGCTCGGATTCGTAGTCCATTGTTCCAGCAAAACCGAACAGGATAAGCCCCGCAAGGACGGCGCAGATGGTGTAGAAGTTGTCTTTTAGAATGCTAGTGCGACGCATGATGTTCCTCAGATGTACTGGTTGTTCTGGAGCCAACCTTTGAAGGACTTAACGTCCCCGCGATGGACTCGCCCACGGTGCTGCCACTTGTTGCTGGGCGGATAGTACATGACGGCGCCGTGCTCGGTGTCAATGCGGAACACGTTCTTTGACTGCTCGCGGGCAGGAATGCCCATCTCTGTCAGGTGCTGAATATTCACTTCAGCCTTCTCCGCTCGGCGCTCCTTGTGGTACTGCTTGAGCGCGTTCATTTCTTCTGCCATGTCACCCATGTTGGGACTCCTTTTTGGTGGTTGCGGGTTGCACAGGGCCGGCAGAGGCCGCGATCGCAGCCTCGCCGGTGTAAGGGTATTGGCTGTCACTTCAGCCGCTTAAAGCCGTTGGCGCTGCTGCCTACTTGCTGGTTGAGGGACACGGTCTTTCCGTACTCGCGACCCTCGTAGAACGCACCAGCCCGAAGCGAGTTGTCGGCACGCGCCTTCGCTGTGGTCAGAGACAGCCCTTCATTGTCCAGCCACTTCTGGTTCGCGTCCGCTTCGCGTTGGTGCAAGCTGACCAGAACGAGCGCGGTGCCGGGCGTGCTTTCAGTGTCGGTCTTGATCATCTCTTCAACCCGCTTGCGAATGCTATCGACCGTCCCAACACAGAACGAACGTCCCTGCGGCGTCGTGGGCGACTTGTAACGGCTGGTGGCTTCGCGCTTGACGGACTTGATCAGGAACTCCGCCATGTAACGGGCAGTGATGCAGTTACTTTGACGACCGACGAAACAATGCTTGTCCTTTCCGGACGTACCTGTGCCGCTGTAGAAGTACCGGCAGAAGAACAGTTTGGCGACCGCTTGCGCAAGGCTGCGGGCCCAACGGTCGGCGCTGATGACCACATCCTGACGCTCGCGTGCTTCGGTTGAATCGTCTTCGGGCAGGTCAGCCATCGACAGATTGTACTTCGCCAGCAGGTTATAGGCCATGCGCAGCGCGGTCTCGCGCTCGGCTTCGGTTGCGCCTGCATCGTTGCCCAGCGCAACCATTTTCTTGACGCGCTCGAGGATCTTGTTGGTGTCGGTCATGTTCTTCTCCTTAGTTAGCGGTGGCGGCTTTGTAATCGGGGTGGAACACGCCGACGGAATAGGCCAGGGATTTGATTGCGTGCATACGGGCGGCGGCGTACTCCTTGCGCCACTCCAGGTCTTCTGCCTGCTTGAGGCACAGAACCGCGCTGCTCTGCATCGCGGCACCGTTGTTGGCGTGCTTACGCGCCAGATCGATAAGCTCACGGACGGTCATCTTAGCCTGCCACGTGGAAGTGAAAATGGACACCCGCTTGGAGGGCTCGCTCGTCAAGGAAGACGGGGTAATAACGATTATCTTCCGTCTTCATTACGATGTACGTCAGACCGTCGTTGTCGGCTTCCGGGAACTTCTTTTCGACTGCCTTGATTGCGTTTTCGATGGAAGCGTAGGTCTTTGTCGTTTCGAGTTTGAGGTAGCGTGCCATTTCAGTTCTCCTGGATGCGTTGGACATGAGTGCAGTATAGTGGAACAGTTCTAACTTGTGCAAGAATTATTTTAGTCGAACTGTTCCACTGGCACGCATCAGGCAGAAATGCGACGCTCTGCGACGCGGCGGTTCTTGACGCCACGCGGGAGCTTGACTTGCTTGACCCGGCGCTCGGTCCTGCGACGCTCGGTCTTCTTAGCGGGGGCACCGTAGCCGTGGAAGCGTCTCCAGTTGTAATACTCGATCCGGGTGTTGTTCGCGTTCCAACCTTCGGCGTGTGCCATTGCGATCACCTCCGGCAGCGTGGGCTCCATACCAGCCTTGCGCATGGTGTCCAGCTTGGCCCAGACCGTGTGGCACTTGCCCCCATGCTTAGGGTGGCGCACACCGTTCTGGATTGCACGCTCGGACGGTGCCGCGTCGCCTTGTGACAGTGCAACCTTTACCAAGCAGGCATGGACCGCTTCATGCACAGCAGCGGGGAGAACCTTGCCGATGTGTTCCAGGACAGCCTTCTCGAACTCAGCTTCGTTGTTGAAGGTCACTTGCTTCGGGGTCTTGTTTGCAGTCATTTCCATCTCCTTGGGGTTGAGGGTTAGGACGCATCGTTGCATCCATGACCTGCACTTTAGGTGACGCACGTTAAGCCTGCAATACATAGTTCCATGTAATTTGCGTTTGCGCAAGGATGTTACAATTGAAGCGTCAAATGTAACCAATGTCCCGAAGCATCCGTTCCGCCTCCGCTTCGTACCATTCATAATTGACATCTTGCGGAAAGGTAGCAGGTAGATCCATCAAAGGTTTTGCACCCTCCGAGCGGGGCACCTTGTTCCCGCTGTCCGCATACACAATCTCGCCTTCCTCGCCCGCCGCATAGTACCAGCGGATGGACTTGCCGAGGAACTGACCGTCCTTCACTGCGCCACCCTTTACAGTACGCACGGACACGAACTTCCGGATGTCGGTACAGGATCGCACTGTGGTCATCACGGGCGTGCCCTTGGTAAGCAACGCAATGACCGCATCGACACAGATCTGGTTCGTGGGGTTCTTCTGCAAGCCAGTCTTGGCGTAGGCACCCTTCGTCTTGCAGCCGTCCTCCTGGTAGAGCCATTGCTTCGTTTCTTTGTCAAACTTTTTCTTGACTGCAATGTAGTTATTCACGTCCCGGCTGAAAACAGCGAGGTATTGCGTGTCTTCGGTTTCGAACCCTGTGTCGAGTTCCCATTGCTTCACAATCGCGTCGCATTCCGCTTGGCGTGCTGTGGGGCACTTGATCACGATGCCGTCCGTGTTGGCGCTGACCACATTGATTCCAACCAGCTCCAGGCGCTCGATCAGCATCAGCAGTGATAGCTGGCCCGTGACCGTCACTTGGATCAGCAGGTCGGGCGCGTAGAGTACGGAGTACCTGCTGCCCAGCTTGCCGAAGGATCCGTTGATGGTAATCTTCAGCGAGTCCGCGATCACCTTGTTGCCAGCGTGTTTGGCTGCAATACGGCGTTCAACCAGCGTACGATAGACGCGGAGGAAGTTGGAGCCCAAGTGTTGCGGGTACAGACCCTGATTCAAGATGATATACGGGTAATAAGACGTCACGTCGCGGTCAATCAGCAGCGTGTTGGCGTCCGCATAGTGCGCGGCACACTGCTCGGAGCTGTGCAGACCTCCGATACCCATGCGATACACTGCACCAGCAATTTCCAGGCGCAGTGCTTTCAGTTCCTCGGGCATACCGACGTTCCCGTCCTCGCTCACAATGAAGTTCGCATTGCGAACAATGTCGAGCGCCCAATTCATCAGCGAGGACTGGTACTTGATGAACGGAGGGATCTTGTATTTATACCGCGTGCCCGGTTCAATGACGGGGCGCTGCGCACGCACACCGTTCAACCGCTCAATCTCTTCAGCAATCACAGCCTCAGCAATCTGGGCGTCAGACTTGCTGCGCAGATCCATCTTGTACTCACGGCCCATGCTTTCGCGGAGGTCAATTTGTTCCTTCAGCGACTCATGCAGAATGGCGGTGTTCGTTAAGTCATTCACGCAGTACCAGCGAACGATCGCCATCTGTTCCGGGGACAGCATGGTCTCGGGGTGGAATGGCAAGTCTTGCATCCGCGGGGCGTGCAACCTCCCTCCGTAGATCTTCAAGCTGGCGCGAAGCGGTGCAACCTCAATCAAGTCAATGTGATTCGGTTTAATCCCTTTGACCTTATACGAGCGCAGGACATCCGACGGGCGCGTGCCATTCACAATGATCTCGTTCGTCGCTGCTTTCAGCTGTGCGTTCGTCTTACCAGCCAGCGCCATCGACAGGATTGGGATGTCGTAGTTCCAGCCGTTGAAGCTCACAAGGCAGAAAGTGTTGATGATCCATTGGAGCTTGTCGCGGTTGAAGTCGTGGTTCGCTGTACGCTCGAAGTAGATCACCTTTCCGCTCGCCAGCGACGTGAAGGCGATCAGAAAATAATTGCAGTAGCACTCAATATCGAATACGAACCGTTCGCGCTTGGCAGCGGCAATCGCAAGCTCCCAGTCTTCAAACTGCGGAACGCGGAACGCCAGTGCGTCTTGCAAGCCCGGCAGGTAGTCTGGGCGCTCCCATGTACGCTCGGGCGGTGTGCGTTTGGGCTTTTCTTGCTTCGGAGGTTTCGGCGGAGGGGTATCGTTCCAGAAGAACCCTGCCATGTCTGCTCGAGCCATTACTGACGCATCCCAATGATCGCGCCGCGCAAGCGGTCACCGAAGAACATGCAAGGCGAAGGGTATGCTGACCAGTCGATAGACTTACAAGTGCCGTTGAGGAGGTTCAGCATGTCGATCTGATAGACTCCAGTGTGGTCAAACCCTTCAATCTCATAACCCGCCCCTTCGGTTTCGTCGTCATGGGTTGCTATTTTACCGCCCCCGCGGAACAGGATGCGACCCGCTTTGTCCGTGAAGGGCTTCAGGGTCTTCAACGCTTCGAACAGGCGCTCGTCAATGGGTTGCGGGTTGCTTTCACGACCGAGCACTTTCGTCAGGTCGGGCCACTTGGTCTCAAACAACTGTGTCCGCAACCAGCGCCCATTCGTGAAGTGGAAGGTGATGGAGTTGTCGGTCAACTGCACTGCTTCAGGTGCCTCGTCAATGCGGAGCAGCTCCTTGATCGCAGCTCGAGGGATATTCAGCGGGCGCGGAACGGTGGAGCCTGTCCAATACTCCACGAGCGTGATATTGTTGGTAGCGAACGCACTCTGGCCTGACAGTAGCACACCGTTCGACCAAGGGCGGGAAGCGTCGTCACCAATGAACGGAGACACAACCTTGAGCGCCTGGAGCATTGCTGCACCGTCAATGGCCACATGCTCACCCTCGGGTTGAACGTGCGGAGTGCTTTCGTCCGGAAGGCAATCGACAAACGCTTTAAACTTACCGCTCTTGATGGACAGTCGGCCCGCTGGTGTGAGCGAAAGCTGAACGGTCTCGGTGCAGTTGGCAATCGCCTTCACCAGCGACTCAGCTTTAGGCTTGCACGCAATATCAAACGGGATCGGGCTGCACAGCGCCAGCATCCCGTTATATCCGCGGACCGTACCGCCCTCAATGACGAAGTGCGTCAGCGCAGGAATGAAGTCCTTCTTGGCGACTGCACCCTGCACGAATTTCAGTTCTGTAAGCATTAGAAGAGCTCCTGCACTCGATGCGTGAATTGTTCGTAGTTGTTTTGGGCGTTCATCATTGCGTTGATAACACCGAACGCCCAGAGGTTATATGCTGCACGAGATTCATAGACGCTGCTCAGACGCTCGTATGTGAATCCCTGCTTTTCCAACATCTGCAAGACGTAGTCTTGCTCGATGGCGGTCAGTGTGGTTGCGTGTTGCCCGGCGTCGTGCCTGGACGGCGACTTCTCCGATACGGACAGCGGGCCCCAATCCGGGGTGATAATGCTGCCGAACGCAGCGGACTGAATCCAGGAGGACGAATCCACGCTGTACCACGGATATCGCTCCATGATAGGGATCGCGGTGATACCGAAGCCATGCACCTTCAACCGCGGGCGACCGCTGCCGTCCGTCAGGTAGCGTTCCCACATGCGGTCCAGCCAGATACAGAGCTGCTTCGTTGAGCTGCCCACCATACCGCCCAGCGTGATATATTCGTAGTTCTGGACGTAATATTCAAGATATCGTTCGTCCTCCCCCGCGTGGAAGCAGGGGAGGGGCTTTGCGCCAAGCTGCTCCATGTGGAGCTGGTTCTGGTACGTCTTGAGCGGGTCACCGATACCGTCCAGCACGGACGCCATGACAACACCATCCTCAACCCGCCAAAGGTCCATGTTCGCTTTGATATAATTGCAGTAGGTTGGCAGGTCAATCTCGACGCCAAGTGTGTAGGCGGAGAAGGCGCCTGAGTCGAGGAAGACTTGCGCATTATCTGCACGCATCTGATCGAGATACCGCTGCGAGCCGATGTAGTGATACGACTCGAGGATGTGGGGGATATTATGAACGATCTCTTTTTCGCGGTCGTTCAATTTCAGGTAGCGGTTCTGGCCTCGCATGTACGAGTTCGTATAGACCGCCGCCATAAAAATGTGCATAAGACCTCCTTTCGCATGGCTGTATTTTACCAGCGCCAGGCGGACGTAACTACTTGATTTATAAGTCTTTCGACGATCGACCTGTCATCAATACGGTAGCATTGAACAAGTCGATCGTCGCCTGTAGCGCCGTACAGCCCGATTGCTGTCGAACTATGGATTAGTCACAAAGTCGCAGAAACTCAGCGCGGGTTTCGGGCTCGTCCTTGATAACTCCGCGAAGAGCTGTGGTCACAGTGTGATGCCCTTGCTGGCAGATGCCCCGCGATTCCATGCACAGGTGCCGAGCCTTGATCAGCACGCCAACGCCCTTGGGCTCGAGGTGCTTGAACAGCGCGTCAGCAATCTGGTCGGTGAGTCGTTCCTGCACTTGCAAGCGGCGAGCATACATATCCGCCAGCCGGGACAGCTTGCTCAAGCCCACAATCTTGCCGTTCGGGATGTACGCGATGGACGCAGTGCCGATGATTGCTGCGAGGTGATGCTCGCAGTGCGAGTAGATGGGAATGTCCTTGACGAGAACCATCTGGTCATAAGACTCGCCGCCGTCCTCGAATACCTTGAGCAGCTTGGCAGGGTCTTTGCCGTATCCGCCGCACCAGTGTTTCCACGCTTTGGCCACACGAGCAGGCGTCTCCAGCAGACCTTCCCGGTTCGGGTCTTCGCTGACGAATTCCAGCAGGCGCTTGATGTGATCTTCGATGCCAACTTCAGCAGTCACTTCCCAAGGGAAGACGACCCATTGACGGTGATACGGGCCGTCCTCACGCTTGTCGATCAGCACGAAGAAAGGCTTGCCCGGGTACTCGTCGCACAGGCGTTCGCAGGTGGCGCCGCTGCCGATCAGGTCGTCAATGAAGATGTCGGCGTCAGCGGGGTTGCTGGTGAGCTGGAAACCGAGCAGGCCTTGCAGCAGGTAAGCGACGGGGATACCGCCCCGCGGCACAGCGTAGGCCCGCAGGGCCGCGATCGGGTTGCCGGTGCCGTGCTGGTATTGGCGGATCGCTTCGGCGGTGCGGTGTGCCAGTGCGGTGACGTCGTCGTGTGTGAGGTGAATCTGCATGTCTGCTCCTTAGGCGTGGAAAGATGCGCTGCACTTGGCAGTCTCTTCGATACGGACGGACACCAGTGTCACACCAGTGTCAGCGAGTTGCTGCGGGCCGATAACTTCGACCAGATGCTGGGCCATGTTCTCCGCCGTCGGGTTGAACGGTACGAACACGACCGACGGGCCAAAGAACTCGTCCGCGTGCATGTGAAAGCAGGCTTCTTTCATGACGGGGTCGTTATCCCAGGCCAGGAACTTGTGGTCCCAATTATTTTCGACCCACATGCACAGGCGCTCTTTGATGACGCCGAAGTCAATCACTCGCCCGACGGTATCAAGCTCCGCAGCTTCGCAGACGAAGTGGATTCGGTAGTTGTGCCCGTGCAGGTGACGGCACTTGTTCTCGTGACCGACGACGCGATGGCCGGTGCTGATATCGTGGTAGCGTTCCGCGGTGATGCGTTTCATTGTTCGTCCTTATAAGAAATGACTTCGGGGATGTTGTTGATCTCGAATGCCTTGCGTCGCATGTAGCAGGGTCCGCACGTTCCGCAATGCAACTCACCGGCGCGGTAGCAGCTCCAGGTCAGGTGCATAGGGGCACCAATGCGGTTCCCAAGTTCGACAATCTCATGCTTCATAAGGTTGCCAACAGGCATGATAACACGCATCCGCTTTCCGTCACCAACAGCGAACGGGAGCATGTCATTGAAGCGGGAAATGAACTCCGGTTCGTTGTCAGGGTAGGCGCCAGCTTCTTCGAGGTTGTTCCCGAGAACGATGGTGTCAATCCCTCGTGCTTCAGCGAATGCAGTCGCGACGGACAGGAGCAGCAAGTTCCGGGCAGGAACCCATTCATGAGCGAACTCTGCGCCAGCTTCACCGCCCGCCACCTTACTGTCAGGATCGAGCAGCGGGGAATCACCCTTCGAATAGACGGGCAAGTTGAACAGCGTAAGCTCTGCGCCCAGGAACTCCGCGACCGCCTGAATTGCTTTGACCTCCGGACCCTCAGCGCGACTCCCGTACAGGAAATGAATCAGATGAACGTCCATACCGAGCTCGCGTTGCGTATAGGTTGCGCTGACCACACTGTCCAGGCCGCCACTACACACGACCAACGCCCGCTCACCTTGTACGGTGCCGGAGTACAAGCTCACTTCCTTGCTCAGGCCTTGTGCGTCGAATAACGCGGCGCTGTAAGGCTTCAACATGCGTGACGGATACTCCTGAGGCAGGTAGTCGCGGGAGCTTGCGAAGAACACCCCGTAAGGAGTTTCGATGTACCAGACCGGACGATAATTCGCAGCGACGAACAGTTTGTCAGTGTGGTCAGTATGGGTTGCCAGGATTGCGTAGCTGCCCCGGAGCTTTCGAATCACAGTGACGAATTCGTCAAACGTGCCATTCGCGCTTGCAAGCTGCTCCGCAATTGCTGCACTGTCGATACTGGTGGGCAGATCGTTGGTGCGGAGCTCCTTGTCGTTTGCGATGGTGCCGTTATGAACGATAGACCATTTGTCGGAGGTGTAGGGCTGCTGATCGGACAGACGTTTCTCACGCACGAACTCCGTCGTCGGTTCAGCCCGAAGGTTGCCCACAACAGTCGCCGAGCGGCAGATCTTGTGCAACGCGGGAGCACACACTGCGCGACCGTTGCTCCGAGTCACTTCACGGTATCCCTGCAAACCCCATTCGCCGCTGGAGTTGATAACGAACCCGCGACCGTCCCGCCCACGCTCATGGCTGGTCTGCCAGACGTGCTCAAGGATATCATTCACAGCTTCGATCTTTTGGTGCGTATCAATGCGCCGCACCAGTGCGCCAACTATTGAGCACATACTCACTCCACGTTGATTATCTTATGGACTTGCAACTGCAAGGCGTATCCGTGTTTCATAACCGAATCGACGCACGCTTTAAGGTTGGCGGCGTTCGTCTGGTTATCCTTGTCGTCGCAGGGTTGCAGGTAGATGACCCCGTTGAATCCGTCATGAGGTCGAGCCACTCGAGGGGACGCACTGTGGTCAAGCGCCAGCAGCGGGAGCCCATCAGTATCAACGCTGTCGTGAGCCATCACATACTTGTAGGCACACACGATGGCGGCGGTGACGGAATTAACCTTTCCCGCCTTTGGGCTGCACACGACAAAGCAACGGTTCCGCTCGGTTATATCCTTTGAGCAGAACTCGGGGAAACCGATAGTGGGCGGGGGCAGTGTGCCGTTCGTTTCAACCTGCACTGTGTAACCAGCTTCAAGCAGTTGCTTGACGAGGCGATGAATGTTTTGACGGAAGGGTTCTCCGCCCGTGATGACCACAAGTGAGGGCGCTTTGCGCATCTCGCTGACGTACTGCACCAAGGAGGCGGGGCTAGAAGTCCAGCGGTCGGTCGTGTAGTCGGTGTCGCAGGCTGGACATTGCAGGTTACAACCAGCAAGCCGAATGAACACAGCGGGGTGACCAGTGAAAGGGCCTTCGCCCTGGATGGTGTCGAAGACCGAATGGACTTCGAGGGTGGATCCGTCGCTGTCGCGACGCTTTTCGATTGGTTGAGTATTCATGCGAATCCCATAGGTTGCAGGCTTGCGCCTGGGAGGTAAGGGCGCCCACCCCGCATGGCACAGGGTGGGCGGTGCGGCATTGTACCGCGGAGCTTACTCGGACGTCGCAGTCGGGAGGACGATGCGGCCGCTCAGGCCGTGGAACTTCTTCCAGCGAGCGTATTCGGTGCGAATGTTGCTCGGGTTGAGACCGGCAGCGACACCGGCTTCCAGCAGGTTGGCGATCGGGACAGCTTGGCCCAGTTCTTGGGACAGGCGGTCAGCCAGGCCCCACACTTGGCCGCACAGACCGTCAGGGCCCGGGCGACGGATGCCGTTCTGTTCAGGCTGGCGGTTGGCTTCCTTGGCAGCTTTGGCGTCGGCCTTCGCTTGTTCCTTGGCAGCTTTGGCAGCTTCGCGCTCGGCCTTGGCGGCTTCCTTTGCGTCGAGCTTCGCCTGCTTGGCGGCTTCGCGTTCAGCTTTCTTGCCTTCCTTCTCAGCTTCCGCAGCAGCCTTCTTGGCTTCGCGTTCGGCTTGCTTGGCGGCTTTCGCTTCAGCAGCGGCAGCGGCCTTGGCTTCCTTCTCGGCTTGCTTTTGAGCCTTGGCCGCAGCTTCGGCGTCCAGTTGCTCTTGGGTCTTCTCGGACATGATTAACTCCTAAGGGTGGATATCGTGGAAACGTCTTGGTGACGTGCTTCGCAGTTTATAAAAAGGGAAACGTGAGCGCAACTACTGTCAATTGTTCAGTCGAAGTTTCTGCCACTCGCCAAGTGCAGTCGAACTCGTTGTCTTCTTGATGTCATGGTTCGCTTCCAGTTCAGCCATGATGGTCTTACGCAACGGAAGGACGATGGAAACATCTTTCGGGGCACCAGCTTCGTTCCACATGCGGTCAGCCACCTCGAAGATGGTGGCGCGATTGCCGGAACGTGGGGCGCTCGGTGTTCTGGCCGGTGCAACGGTATTGGCGGCAGGGCGATCGCGGCCTGTGCCGGCCTGCACGGGCTCGGCTTCCTCGTTAAACAGCGCGGCAGTGTGCTTTGTAAGGGGCTTGCCGGTTGTCAGCAGGTAAAACAGATAAGAAATCAGGTTGTCTCGGTAATCGCTAACAGGACCAACAATGTTCCCCGCGTTACGGTACATGAGCGCAATCTCGAGGCGAGTGACCCGCAAACGATCGAGCGTCTTCCGAAACTGGTCTTGACCGTCAGATGACAGAACGATGTACCTGTCCTCAGTGTGGCCATCCTTGGGCTTGTCAAATAGCCCGTCCAGTTGCAGCGTCTCGCGATCGAATACGAAATACATCTCAGTTCCTTTGTTTATAAATCCACACGTTGTTGGCGCAGCGATACACATCCCGCTCCGGAACCCACATGCGGCCAGCAGCCCGATCGGAGTCGGTGTGCTGATAGACGCAGTCCGTGGGCTTGCTGCAACCACACAGCGCCAGCAAGCCCAGGATCAGAAGGGTTCTCATTTTGCTGCGCGACCCTTGATGCCCATGAACTTGCGCCAGGCGTAGAATTCGCAGGACACATTCGTCCGGTTCCATCCGTTGGCGTCAGCAAGGTCAGCAAGGTCGCCCGCTTTGATCTCGGGGTTCTTGTCGAACTCGGCCCACACTGCGCCGCACACAGTTCCTTCGGACGGACGCTTCACACCGTTGCGCTCTTCACGTTCCTTCTGGATGGTATAACCCTTGCGCGAGACGCGGGGCACAGCGGGAGCGGCAGGCTTCTCGGTACGGGTGCGAGCTTCACCCTTTTCCTTCGCTGCCTTAGCTTCGACCCGCTTTCCATCGACCACACGGTAAGAGGTGCCGACTTGTGGGGTCGGTGCGGTGGGCGCAGCAGTAAGGCCGAACATCTGCGCGAGGGCGCTCCTTTGTGCGGGAGCGGCTTCCTCTTCTGCGGCAGGTTGTTCTTCGGCAGGCTCGGACTTGGCGTAATGTGCAACCAACGCGGCACGCATTCCGTCATTATTCAGTTTGCTGTACGACACACCAGCTTCGCGGCAGGCAGCGCGGAGTTCTTCCTTGCCCATTGCGTCGAACTTGGAGGCGGTGTTGGTGGTTGCAGTCATTTCGTTTCTCCTTACGGTGGTTAAGATGTTTGCACTTGCGTTATGTGCATGACCGTAATGTAAGAGAGAATAATCAATCGCGCAAGCCCCTTGAGCAAAATATTTTTGATGGAAGTCAGAACGGGATGTCGTCATCAAAGTCCGCAGCAACGGGGGCCGCTGTGCGGGGCGCTGCTGTGTCGGTCGTGGGCGGTGCTCCTGCTTCCTGCTGCCCGAACGCGGTTCCATCAAAACAGTGCGTCAGGATCTCGGGGTACTGTTTATTGACCCATATACGGAGGTGAGTTGCAGCGGTGAGCGTGTCCGCCACCATAAGTGCCTCCGCTGTGCTGGCGGGGAATGCTGCGCTGCTGCGCTCGCGCCACCATTGACGGGCCTTGCGCTGTGCGAACCCGTCATGCTGGATGCAGACGTATTCGCTGAACGACCGGAGGCCACAATAGTACGTCACCTTCATCATAGGTGGGCGACCGGCCTTCTCGTGTGTTGCGTAGGTGATGTGATCAACCTTGAACACCTCCACCAGCGGAGCCTCACCCCGCAACAGTTCGTCGCTGGCCGCAGTCTGCTTGATCTTGACCTGGAAAGTAAATTCTGCCCCGCAGTAGCAGCAGTGAGTCACGCTTGCGTGATTGTAGGTCGCACAGCTTCCGCACAGCTTGACAGGTGCTTCGCCACCAGCCTTGGCACCCTTCTTGCGAGGGATGACAGGGTCGTTGATGGGGCCGAGCCGTCGGGTGTTACCTGCAAAGTCCAACACGAGGCAATTCTCTTTCCCTGTCCCCGGACTTGGGCGAGTGCCTCGACCGAGCATCTGCACCCATAACACAGTCGAAGCGGTAGGCCGCAGAACGACGATCAGGTCAATGCCCGGGAAGTCGAAGCCTGTGGTCAGCACGTTGTTATTCACTGCGGCGCGATACCTACCAGCCTTGAAGTCAAGAATGGCTTGGTCGCGCTGCGCATCGCCCATCTTGCTGTGGATGGCCACAGTTGGGATTCCCATGTCGTTCAGCATGTCGGCAATGTTGCACGCATGTTCCACACCTGACGCAAAGATCAACCAGTGCTTCCGGTCGTGTGCCAGCTCGAGGGTCTCGCGAAGTGCAGCATGTGTGATCTCGTACTTATCGACCGCGTGCTGGAGCTCGGACTGCACGAATTCACCGCCCCGCATGTGAATTCCATCCGTGTCAAGCATTTGCTTCGTCTGGCGGGGCACCAACGGCGCAAGGAAGCCCTCGGCGATCAGTCGGTTGAATGCGTGCAGGCCGGTGATGTCGAAGCAGATGTCGGTGAAGATGCCGTCATCGGTAATGCGACCAGTTCCAAGACGCCACGGTGTTGCAGTCAGCCCCACGACCTTCAGGTAAGGATTGACCTCGCGCAGTGCGTTCAGGAATGCTTGGTACATCGTTTCGTCGTTGGGACTGACGAGGTGTGCTTCGTCAATAATGACGATGTCAATGTGATGGAACTGCGCTGCCTTCTTCGCGACCGAACCAATTCCAGCGAACGTGATCCTGCGGTGCAAGTCGCGGCGGTTGAGCCCTGCGCTATAGACGCCCGCTGGTGCAGCAGGCCACAGCGTCATCAGCTTCTCGTAGTTCTGCTGAATCAGTTCCTTCACGTGCGTCAGTACCATTACCCGCTGATTCGGGAACTGGTAATAGATCGACTGCAAGAACATCGCAATGATCACGGACTTACCTGTGCCGGTAGGCAGTGCCAGCACAGGGTTTCCGCTCTGCGCCGAGAAGTATTGATAGAGACTGCTGACCGCCTCTACTTGGTAGGAGCGCGGTTGAAGCATCAGAACACCTCGTAATGATTGCAGGCAGCGAGTTGAGCTGCTTTGTCAAGCACAATCGGATCTTCCCATCCTTGCTGATCTGCTTCAACCCGCACAGCGTCGCTCGTGCAGTACCAGTTCCCGTCCTCGCGTGCCTCGCTATGCTTGCACGTCCGGCAGTTGCGAGCCGGCGCAGCCTTGAGGTGACAGACAGGCTTGTGGTCACACCAGCTACACGCGAACCAGCCCGGTGACTCGCTGATGCGTGCAGGAGCTTCCTTCAGCAAGATGATCTGACGAGCGCGGTCGCTGAACTGGTCTGCCGTTGCAGTGTCGAGCGTCACAATCTCGAAGTAGAAGTCATCGTCGTTCTTATTGACTGCACCGTACAGCGCAACGGGCAGGCCCATCTTTCGCATGTAGGTATTCATCTGGACATAGTGCTCGAACTTTGCAGCGCGAACGCCTTCCTTGACCAGCTTCTGGAACGACTTGTCGTTGTGAGTCTTGAACTCGAGGAGGCAAGGTGTGTTCGGTGGGAGATCGGGGATGCCGATAGCCACACCGTCGCCCGAGCCGCCAAAGTGCCCGCCGACGTCGCTGATGCGGAATTGTTTGCCGTTCTCGTCTTGCTGGTAGATTTGCACACCGATCGTCAGTAACGCAGCAATGAACCGACCTTCTTCAAGGTGCCCGCGGTTGAACAGGCGCAAGATGCGTCCCTTGAACTTGGGAATGGTTGCCCAGCGGAACCCGTACCAGATAGCGCGACCGCATTCCCCGCCAATGACCGACGCCCCGAGGTGCGTGCGGAACGGGTCGTCGTGCCCGCGGTATGCGTCACCAATGTGAGGGAGCACGCGCTGGAGGTGCTGGCGGTAGGCTGCGCCCTGGTCAGCTGTAATAGCGTCGTCAATTGCCTTGAGCGTCTTAACTGCTTTCTGAACTGTTCTCATCATCAACCCTTTCAACGTGGATACCGGCGCGGCGCAGGAACTCGATCCCGTCCTCGTTGCGATACACGTCGCGATAGAATACTTCCTTGACCCTTGCGCCTTGGAGTCGCTTGGCGCATTCAATGCAAGGTGCGGTCGTTACAAACACGCTGGCGCCAACGCTGCTCAACGTGCTTCGAATAATCTTATCCAGCGCGTTCTGTTCCGCGTGTATCACTTCTGGCAGTGTAGCGGAACCGTCCGGAACTTCACAACGGTTATCCCATCCACTAGGCGTCCCGTTGTATCCAGGAACGACAATATCGTCGATGACAATAACGCATCCAACCTGACGGCGCTGTGCATACGAAAGCCCCGCGTAGGCTTGCGCGACTTTCATATGCACCCGCTTGAATTTATCTTTCATGGGAGTTTGTGCTTATCACGACACGGAGCACAGACGCCCTTCACCAGTCGCCCGCTCCACTCACCACACAAGTCGCATTCGCCGGGAACTCCTGCCGGTATCTTTGCGGCACGCTCACGCACTGCTGCGATCTCGGATGCTTCCAGGATTTCAGTTCTTACCTGACTGATATCAGCTTCGTCTGCCATTGTCTTCCCCTCAAAGTAAAAGGGCGCACCCTTTCGAGTGCGCCCGTTGTGTCAGCTTACTGCTGCGGAGCTGCCCAGGGCGGGGTTGCTCCAGCGGCCGGAGCTGCTGCCTGCTGCATCCAGGGCGGAACAGCGCCAGCGGGTTGCGGTGCAGCTTGCGGAGCTGCCTGCGGTTGCGGTGCAGGCTGTGCGACAGGTTGCTGAACCGGAGCAGGTTGTGCCGGTTGCTGTGCCCACGGCTGCTGGGCTGCGGGCGGTTGCCATGCGGGTGCAGCCGGGGCAGGGGCCGCAGCAGGCGGCGCAAACTGCTGGGCCGGTGCTACGGGGGCTGCTGCCGGTTGCTGTGCCCACGGTGCGGCCTGCGGGGCTGCTGCCGGTTGCTGTGCCCACGGTGCGCCACCCGGAGCAGCGCCACCAACAGGGCCATCAACTTGCTCGTTGATGTTCTTGAACGAGGTGATCTCGTTGCTTGCCTCGTAGTCACCGGAAGCAGCGCGAACCTTGACCTTGACCTTCAGCGGGCGACCGTGGAGCTGCTGGCTGTCCTGCACCTGCATCACGCCGACCGCATGGCAAATCGCGCTCAGTTGCTTGTACGCGATTTCCTGTGCCACCGGATTGGCGTTCTTGAGGTTCAGGCCGGTGAAGACCTTGCGGTTCGCGTACTGACCGTCGAGGATGGTGAAACGCAGCGACAGACGGAGACCGCCTTCAGCTTTGGTCGGCTTCATTTCCGACTCGTCGATCATCACGTTGTACCAGCCTGCCGGGACGGGATCTCCGCCACCAGTATCGGGAGCGACTTGGGTTGCGTCAAAATTCAGTTGTGCCATGATTTCAAACTCCTAGGATTTTGTTGAAAAGTTGTGCCAGGTGAGGCGGTTCTACGGCAGCCAGGGCACCTGAGCGATCCTTGGCTTCGTATTGCATGTCAGGCTGAGTCTGGAGGAAGCGATAGGACTCACCCTGCGGGGTCTTGTTGATACCGAGACGGAACACCTCGTCGAAGAAGTACGGCAGCTTCGAACCGAGCTTGCTGCCGGGCATGGCGGGACCGTACCTGACCACACCTGTGAGCTCGTCCTTGCTAGGCTCCATCTTGGCGCTCATATAGACGTTCATTCCGGGGAGGTCGCGGTAGGCGCGGATCACGCTTTCCATCTTCTCGATCAGCTCACCATACGCTTGGCGCGGGTCTTTGACCTGCCGCTTTGCGTTGTTGAGCACAACCTCAGCCACCTCGGACAGACTGTCGATGCACACCGTCTGGAACTGCTTGGCTTCCGCGCTGCTGGAGAGCCACTGGTGAGCTTCGGTAAGGTCTTGAACTGTGGTAATCTCGATCATCGGGATACGCAGATTGCGAAGCGACAGCTCTCCGCCTTCCGCGCTGAGGATAATCGGGTTCGGTGCAGTTGAGCAAAGAACGGTCTTACCCATCCCCGCGCCACCATACACCAAAACCTTGACCCCGTTCATCTGGGCAGCTTGGTCGGTAGTTGTGAATTTCAATGCCATTTAGGCTCCTTGGTTATCTCGTATTGCTACGGTGAAAGCATTGTAGCAATTTCGCGGGGTTGTGTATTGACTACAGGTCGCTCTTGCTTCGAATGGATTGGAAGGTCGGGAAGCGCGGTTTATCCTTGACACCTTTCGGAAACATCTTTGCCTTTGCGACCTGCCCAATCAGCAAGTTTGGCTCCTGGAAGTATCGAACGCGGTCGTCGTGCGTCATGCTACCTGCCCCGATCTTAACAATCGAACCTTCGGCGAACAGAACCGCACCCTTGGCGTCCAAAATGTCTTTGATGACACGCCCCATCATTGCGCCCACCATCCCATTCGGGACCATGTTCTCCTGATGGGAGCTTCGGAACTGCAACCCGAGCTCGTTGGTCTGCGCTTCGTTGGTGTTGGTGACACCTTCAATGATCTCCGTCACTTCCACTTCGAAGTCGATGAACCTCTTGATCCGCAGCAGCCCGCCTTCCTTGACGGTGGAGCGCCCTTGCTTGTGCATCCCTTGCGGGTCACGAATGATGGTGCCCTCGTACCCCATGTCGAGCCACGTAGCATCCACCTCCAGAAGTTGCTCAAGACTTGCACACATGACAGACGGGATACAGCGCAAGTGATGCGACAGGTCGTGCAAGTGCGGATCCGCTCGCAGTGCAGCAACCCGCGCCGCCATTGCTACGAGGCGCTGGCTGTACGGGAGATCGGCCGTTTCCGGTGTGACGTAGTCAAAGACGTGCCACAGGATCCACGGTGCGCCCTCGATGGTACTGAGTGCGGATGTGGTCAGCCTGCAGAGGTCCGGGTGGCACTCGTGCTCCGCAGCCATTTCACCGTCGAAGCCCGCCAACGACGAGTGGCTGAAATATCCAGTCACATGCCGGTTGGCGTGCTTCTTCAAGCTGCGCCCGGTTAGCGTCCCTGTCATGTTCAACGCACGAACCCCGTCAATCTTGGGCTGCGCTATGACAGGGAAACGAATCTTCGATTCGTCGTAATCGGAAGCGAGCATTGGCTTGGATATCATTTCCATTCCTCCATCGTTTTTGATCCTTTGGATAAGTTGCAAGGAGCGCACAGTAACTGAACATTGTCGTCCGTATTTGTTCCTCCGCGTGAAAGCGGAATAACATGATCCAGATGCGGGTTCTTCAATTCGCATCCGCAACCATTGCAAAGCCCGTTCTGCTTGTCGTGCAATTCCTTACGAATTCCAGAGCTTAATTCGCCCACACTGTAATCACGTCGCTCTTGGTTCTTCGCAGACATATAGTCCAACTGCCTACGCCATTCCTCTTCAGTATGGTTTTCCTTCAAGTGGCGCTGGCTATCCCAAGGGCGACGGTTTCTGGAACGAGCGTCCAAGGCTCTAGCGTGTTGCGGGTTGTTTGTCTGACGAATAAACATATCGTCCGCGTGGCACTGTAAGCAGCCACGGTTCGAAGTAGAGCGTTCCGCAACATGCCCGCGACCGCAAGGCTTGCCTGTGAAGTACCGGAGCAGGCCTTGTGCTAGAGCTTCAGACCTCGTTACCAATTTCACAGTGGCACCATCTCGCGACGGATGTTTCCACGCTGGCCCTTGAACGTCACCAGCATCGGCGGAGGGGTGTAGCCCCAGGCCTTCGCGGTGTGGTAGGCGACCGGCTTGGGCGCCAGTCGCTGGATGAGTTGGATTTCACGTGCCATTACAGTGTCTCCTTGAATGCGGCCACAGCAAAGGGAACGATCGGCTCAACCAGCTCCAGCATGGCTTCCGCATACACGCGGATTTCCTTCTGTGCGTGCTCGTGCAGACGCAGGCACAGGAAGTGGAACAGGTTATGCAGATCGACGGTTGCGAACATGCGCGAATAAGTCGAGCAGGGTAACACGCTGCGAGCCAGCTCACGCGGGCAACCTTGCGCCAGGAGTTCCTTGTAGAGCGCAAAGGCGTCCATCATGGACTTCCGCATGTAGCTCTGCATCAGAACCGCGTTGCTGTGTTGCTCGTCGGTTCGCATCTGCTTGTTCGACGTGTGCTGGTGCGTGATGTCGTGCAGCTCGGGAACGTAGAACTCTTCCGGGAGCTCGCTGTAACGGGCGCTGACCTCGTTGTAAGACCACGTCCTGTGACGGTGCCACTGCCGGAACACAAACAGCGGAGCCTTGACTTCGAACGTAAAGGTGACCGCTTCGAACGGGCTGGTGTGGTGGTTCTTCATCAGGTAAGCGATCAACTTCTCGTCCTTACCTTCATCTTCACCAGTGCGCCAGTCAGCGTCGTAGCTTACGCGGGCAGCGCGGACAATGGACAGGTCGTTGCCCATGTGATCCACCAGCCGCACCAGACCATGATCAAGAACTTGCTTCATGCTTGCTCACCTGCTTTCTTTGCCTTTGCGGGCAACACGATTTCCAGGGCCGGCGAACCGGGCTTCACGATCAGGGCGCGGTCAAAGAGCTGGCGCTGCTCTTCGGTCAGCGTGCGGTATTCCTTCAGCACGAGGCTCGGCTTGTACTGCACCAGCGCGTCGGCGGAGATACCCGCTTGCACGAACTGCTCTTTCATGGCACCAAGGGCACCAGGATCGATTTCGCGGTTGATCGTGTGCTTACCCTTGAGAACCCATCCGTCAGCGAGCGGTGCGGAGTTGGTGCCCTCAACGGGGGACGGGAAGTACGCGCCGAAAATCTTTTGGCGCAGCAGCATCTCGGACGCCTTGATGCTCTTCAGTTCGTCTTGCAGGCGATACCATTCCGCGAGGTCTTCTTGCGTCACGGTGTTGGCGGGAATGTTGGTCATGCTGCCTCCAGCGTCAGTTGATCACCATCATCGTTGAGGGTGCAGTTAAGTGGCGCCTCGCACACCGGGCAGTCATGTGTCCAGGTTCCGGACTTTTCAGACCGCACAGTCTTCTCGAGGCGGGTTGCGAGCTCTTCAATCAAAGGGCTCTTCGGACGAGCGTCATCGACGTAGCGAAGAAGCTCTTCGTCCGTAAGGTTGGAATATTTGGTGTGCGCCATGATTAAGCCTTGTCGGCGCGTTCCTGGGCGTGTTTGTCGCTGTACGTCCCGGAGCTGTAACGCTTGGACAGCTTGGCGATGTTGTGCTCAAGCACTTCCTGGCGGGTGATGCCCAACCCCTGACGCAGGCCTTCCATGTAGAACTCAAGGTCGCCGAGTTCCTCAACCACGTTGGCGCGGTCGATGGGCTTGCGGTAGATCGCTGCTTTCTTGATAGCGTCCAGCAGTTCGCCAGCTTCACCAGCGATGCCGACTGCCATGTGCAGCGAGTGAGCGTCTTCGGGTGTCAGAGTGGCGACAATATCCGCGCCGGGTTTGGCAAGTGCCTGGACAAGTTCGGGGTGAGTAATGGACATCGGATTCTCCTTGGTTATGTGCGTTAGCGCACGTTCGTTACTGTACTGTAACGGGCGTTACTTCACAAGCTCTACAGGACATCAGGGAGGCTGACAATACGATACGCCTTGCCGTGGAAGTTCCATTCGACCGGAATCTTATCCTTCGGCACCTCGACGAGATACCCGCTGTCCATCAAGCTGCGAATGGTGTGGTCAAGTGCAAGCGTCTGGCCCAGCTTATGCTTGACGAATGAGTTCGTACGTTGCAGTCGGATCTGGAGGTACTTCCTAGCGACCACACCAGCCTTCCGCATGTCGTCGGGTATCTTGTAACCTGCCGCGATGGGGTGTTGCAGGTAGTCGGCAAGGATTGACAACAGCTTGCGCTCGCGCACGACATCACCGTCGCCCACGTCACCGTCGGACATCTTACGCCGCATGATGGAAATGTCGCGGTGAATAAGGTTGAGCGCCCATTCCGCGTGCTCCTCCGTCACAACAGGCGACCCCGGACAGTCCGTCACAGCAAGCAACCCCGCAACCTTGAGCGCCTTGAGGTGCGCCCGGTTCCACATTTGACGCCAGGACTCGTCGTCCGTTGCGTTGATCTGCTGGTCACAATGCTTGTCGAATGCGTCCAGCATGATCTGGGCTTCACGCGACAACGCAACGTCAAAGAACCCGCCGGGCGGGCACTGCATCACAATGTCCGCTCCGTTCAAAAGGATGTTCTTTAATTCCTCCGGGATGGGCACACTGTTCGCAGTGTTGAATTCCGGTCGCAGGCCTGCATATTCGATAACAATGAAGCGCGACATGAACCCGTCTTGCATCATGGTATTCGTAAGCGACTCGTAGAACGTGTCCGGTGTCGTTTCGCCAATCATGCTATAGGCAACACCATTGACCGAGGCGACGTTCTTTTCCTTGTCGCTGTACCCGATACCGCCAACGATGGTGCCCGCCGACGACTTTTGATACAGGTTCGTCATGACGGTGCGCAACGACGACATCGGGCCCTCAGTGTGGTCATCACTCATCTTGCGCAGCTTGCGACCCCATTCACCAGCCACATTGACGAAGCTGCCGCGTTCGCTATTGCTGATCGCTTTCACCAGTGCCGGGCCAGATGCGTAGTCGCTGAAATCCACAAACGCAGAGAACGCCGTTGCACCGGAACTCATCATAATGTGGCACAGCTTGCTGATGCTGCTGTGCATGGCTTCTTTACCGACAGCACTGCGGGCGACAAGAACGATATAAAGGTTGAGGCCGCTGCCGCTGATGTTGTATGCACGTCCGTAGATGCCTGCTACCAGCCCAAGCGCCGACACGATTGCAACCTCGCGCACCGGACGCGGTGCGAGTGCGTAGAACCATTGAGCAAGCTGGCCAACAATGCCTGGAGGCCAATCCAGCGTCGATTCCGTTGCAACGGGGAGCAAGCGTTGTGGCGCAGCCTGTGCAACAAGCTGCACAGCGTTGGCCTGGGCCGCAGCAGCCGCAGCGTCCTCGCGTTGCTGCCGACCGCGAATCATTGCCAGCGTGCGGTCAATATAACGATTGTTCTTCTGTGCTTTGTCCCGTTGTCCAAGACCTGACAGACGGAACAGTCTGCGAACTTGTTCATTGGACTTGGTGTAGAAGCACAGCATTGACAGCAGCGACAAGTCCGCCTCGGATTGTGATGGGTAGCCAAGCTCTGCCCATCCACCTGCCCAGAGGGCTTTGAATTTGTCGCCGTTTGCAGCGTCAGCCGCCTTTTGCCAGAGCTCTTCGTCGGTAATGGTTTCATCCTGCTCCACCAGTTCAATATGATTGGTCTGTGCAGCAGCGCGGATCTCCGCCACCAATAAATCCAACAGCTCTTGACGGTCTTCGACGGGCTTTTGGAATCCAGGCAGTGCGTCACCTGTGCAGATGATGAAGCGTTGCTGTGAATACACCTCCACACCGTCACGCCTGCAACCTGTGCCCACCTTACCCCTGACCCAAATGTGCAAGCCCTTCCCGCTGCGACTGCGCTCAGTGTAGCTGTCAAACGCTTGCACAATCTTCCAGAACCTGTCAAGCTGGTCTTGCGGCGTGTTGTCTTTGACGTCAAGGTCAATGCAGGTAAAGCAATCGTCGTCGGACAGGACGAAACCAATCCCGGCACCGTCACCCCATTGGGCCGCTGTAAGCGCGGCGCTGTACCAGTCCGACCAGTTACTCGGGTTCGTTACGCTGGCCCGGTGCCCGCTCGTTGTGTAAGGGCTCTTGTCGGGCGCCGCCACGCACCATTTCGGCACATAGCGCAGTTCGTCCGGTAGAGCTTGCCATTGCGCTGGAATCATGCAGTGACTCCCCGACGAGCATCCAGCACGACCTTCCAGGCTGCGAGGTAGTCTTTCACCTTGTCGCGTTCCCAGATAAAGATCTTGCCCTGAATGTCAATCGGGTCGGGGAGCTTACCAGTGCGCCGAGCCAAGAGGATTGTGGTACGGGTCACGCCCAGCGTCTCCATGATCTCCGAACTGGTGATATACCGTTCGTCAAATTCCCGCTGGGCGTCATTAGCCTTTGACGTCATGATTGTTTATCCTGTGGTGGAGTAATTGCGTTGCATTGTACCGAGCCGGCTTAGGCTTCGCAACGTGAGTTAAGGAATCCACTTCGGAGCTCCGCGAGCCTTAAGCATGTTGAGTGCAATACGTTGTTCCTGCACCTTTTGCTGAACTTCCGCAATACGAGCAGCGCATTCACGCTCGATGACTTCCACCTGTTCGCGCACAGCGGATTCGCAAGCCTTGAGCTCGTTGGACTTGTCCAGGACTTCCTTTTTATACGCCCGGCAGCTTTCAATCCATTCCTTATAACGTCCGGCCTGCTCTTCCTTTGCAGCGTGCGCGGCATCGTTGCGAGGGCGACCGCGCTTCTTTGGCTTGTGTCCGCGAATGTCTTCGAACCGCAATTCTAATTCGTATTTGCAGTGCATGAGAAAGCTATTCGCGTCATACACAAGGAACAACGGCTCGCCTTCCCACCAGCTTTCCCCCGTTGTGAGCTGATAGAAAGGGCGCGAAAAATATTCAAACTGCTTTTGGAACCGTTCCTGAATGTTTTCGTGCTGGCTGGTAAGCAACTCCGGATCAGGATCATCTTTGACCACACTGATGCCCGTCACTTCGATCATGCGAGGGAACTGCCCGAACCTTATGCAGTCAAGGATCAGGCTTTCCATATTTTTGATTAGAGGAAAATGTTCTTCCGGGAACCCCGCATTTATAAGAAGTGTAGGCAGGCGGGCTTCCATGTCCGCACGCGCTTCCGCAAGCTGATCCGCGTTGTCGGGATGGAATAGGTGCTGGCGTACTTCTCCGAACTTTGTTTGATACATGATTGACTCCTTATGGTTGTGACGCGGTGCAGTTTATTTGGGCGTCACCTTGAGCGCAAGCATGGGAGGGTGAGTATAAAAAGAGCGTGGCTTTGGCGCAGTTGCTAACGCAAGAACTGCGATTAGCAAATTAGCAGAAATAGGGCATACCCCCTAGGAACACCATTTCTTTTTGGTGGTGGTATGGTGACCCCATTACTCACTCACCATACCATACTGATAAAGATATACCTTATCTCTATTACTAACTACTAATTTATATATGTTATATAGGGTATATAAGGAGCACTGGTAAGGGTTTGCAGCGATTAGCATCGGGTGCTTTTTGGGTTCGTTATTATGCCAAAAGTGCGTTAGCAAGGGCTGAAATCGGTGCATTCTTTTTGCTATCGGTATGAATTCGAAAAATCCGCAGAAATCATATGAGCAATGCGGCACACCGTTGCGACAATCGCCGCGAGCACTGTGGTCATAATTAACGTGCGTTGCGCTCAAGCTGGTGTGTTCCTATACTTGCAGCAGTTCATTACAAGGAGCGTGGCATGAAAAGGGAATACACTGTGACGGAAGAAGCCTACATCATCATTAAGCAAAGAGGTCCGCGAAATCCGATTTTGGGATCTGATATTGCCGACGCAATGGGTGGAACGCTAGGCGGTGGCGTTGGCCCTGCATTGCGGGAGTTGATAGCAACGGAACAGCACATACACAGGAAGAAAGTTCCAGTGAAAGGCGCGAGGCCTATGTTTGCGTATTGGTACGATGAAACTTCACTTAATCCAGAATTTGGAAAACGTGAAAAGGATTTGACCAGGCGAACTTCGGACCATAAAAGAAATCCAAAGGCAAACGACTATAATGTTCCGCCTCGTGCAATGGAACATAAGGGATCAGCAGACAAACCCGAAGTCACGATTACAATGTATGTCAAACACGGTCCTCTTACACTTACACTGACAGACGCAAAAGATTTATTCACTCAACTCAAAAAGGTATTCTCATGAGCGTAGGTAATAAACATCCGCACTATCACAAAGACGTCAGCAACCTGCAGACGATCGATGTGTATCGAGTGCTCGCATTATTCAACGTCACGGACCCATGTATCCAGCACGCGGTCAAGAAGTTGCTGGTCGCTGGTGGGCGCGGTGCAGGTAAGGACATCGGCAAGGACGTTCAGGAAGCAATTGACAGCCTGGAACGGTTCAAAGAGATGCGTGTCGAAGACACCGTCGGAAAGGACAGGTTCCAACCATGAGCCAGTCTAAAGCGATGAGCCTGCTGGAAGCTGTGGTCAATACGGTCGTTGGCCTGGGTGTTGCAATGGTCGCCACTGCTGCGATATGCAAGGCCTACGGTATTCCGATGACGTGGGAGAACAATTTCATCATCACTTTCTGGATGACGGTGATATCGATTGTTCGGTCGTACCTGCTGCGACGCTTGTTCAACGGTGACTGGCGTGGGCGCTTGCGTCGGTTCCTGGATCGTGCGTCTTGCTGGTACGGGCAGAACGGTCGAGGTGCTCCAATACTGCACAGCCCGCGCCCCTGTGTAGGCTGCGAACGGTGCAATGAGCGTGACGCACTGCGAGCCAAGTTTGACGAGGAGTCAGCATGACACGAAGGTTCCAGGCTCGGGAGTTGTCGAAGAAGTTCAACTCTCGTGAATTCCAGCTTGCGACGGTCATGTACTGGACGCAACGCTGTCAGGAGCTGCTGCACGAACGCGGAACCCTGCCCCGCGAGGAACTCGAATACCTTGCAGAGCAGGCAGCGAAGTTCAAGAACGAGCGTCTGCGCGAGGGCATTGCTGGTCTGATTGGATGGGGTGACGAAGAGCGTGCCGAGCTTGAGACGTTCTGCGCCATCGCCCTGGAAGTCATGAAGCAGGCGAGCCCGAGCAAGTTGCGTGAGGCTGCGCTTCGTGTAGAATTGCGGGTCTTAATGAACGAGAAGGATACACAATGACCCGAATCAATCTAGTCCCGCCTGAAGAGCTTATGGATCAGCACTTGTTCGCTGAGTTCCGTGAGATCAAGATGGTGCCCAAGTCCCTTGCTCGTAGCATTGCGGCACGTGGCGTCGAAGGTGTGCTGAGTCGTATTCCACCAGCATTCACGCTGAACACTGGACACGTCAGCTTCTTCTACGATAAGGGTGCCTACTTGGTGGAGCGGTATGCGCTGCTGAGGGCGGAGCTAGAGCGACGTGGCATCAACTTCAACCGTGAGTCAGAGCTCGACCCGGACGGAACCATGCTTGCGGCGCCTTGGTGTGGTCACTACACTGCAACTCCGGAAGCGTTGCGTATCATTCGTGAGCGCATCGCTGAAAAGATTGCTCTGAAACCGCACTGGTATCGCTATGAAGGGAAACCGATCATATGACGGGCTTTGAGATTGCTCTTACCTGCTTGGCTCTCAACGTGTTTAAGGAAGCACGCGGGGAGCCCGTAGCGGGCCAGCACGCCGTCGCATTGGTGACGCTCAATAGGGTATATCAGAGCGGGCTCGATAAAGACGTGTGTCACGTTGTATTCGAGCGCAAGCAATTCAGCTGGACGATTACGGACAGTGAGGGTGGCGTCCTGCTTCCGCACAAGCGCCCTGACCGCACCAGCAAGGAATGGAAGCGTGCGGAGCAGTCTGCACGCGAGGCGCTTTACATGGAAGACTTCACAGGTGGCGCCACTCACTATCACGAAGTCAAGATTGTGCCTTACTGGTCAGCGTCAATGGAGCGTGTTGGTCGGTGGGGCAATCACTATTTCTACAGGAGCAAGAATGGGAATCAATATCAGGCAGAAGGGTCAGGAGGGCGAGCGCGAGATTCAGCGTGCCTTGGAGCCCATTATTCGCAAGCTGATGACCGATGGGGGATACCCGCTTCCAGAGAAACCAATCGTCCAGCGCAACCAGAATCAGAGCGCAGTTGGTGGCAGCGACTTGTCGAATACGTTCGGGCTCGCTATCGAAGTGAAACGCCAGGAACAACTGTCAATCAACACATGGTGGAAGCAGTGCGAGACCGCTGCAAACGATAACGGTGAGCATCCGGTGCTCCTGTACCGTCAGAACGGGAAGAAGTGGAAGTGTGTCACGCTGGTGTGGCTCCACCTCCCGGGCGGTATGCAGCAGCAAGCCCGCGCCGAGATGGATTGGGATTCGTTCCTGGAATGGTTCCAGCAATGGGTTCGACAGAAACTGGTGCAGGGTGAAGTTCCGCGAGTCTGAGGTCTCTGCTTGTTAGATTGATTCACGCTCCGCTATACTCCGATTGAATTAACATTCTTTCGGAGTATAGCGTGAGCGAATTAGCTGACACCCTGACAAAGCAAGAGAAGGCGCTTCGCCAACGCTTTGTCGCGGAATACTTGGCTGACTATGACGCGGTCGGTGCGGCCATTCGCCTTGGCTATCAGGAAGCATTCGCTCAACAGTACGCCAAGCAATTCCTCACCGAACCATATACGCTGAAGCTCATCAAAGAGAAGGAAGCGGAGTTCGGTATCCTCACCGAAGAAGACCAGCATCGCAAGAAGATCGTTGCTGGCTTGTACCGTGAAGCTCACAGCCGGTTCAACAGCGGTGCGGCCCGTGTTGCTGCGCTCACGCAGTTGGCCAAGATCATTGGCATCGAGGCTCCGGTAAAGACCGAAGTTAAGGTGACCGACACTGCCCCGGATATGAGCCACCTGACGCTGGAAGAGAAGCTGGCAATCAAGAAGAAGCTCTATCCCGATGCTCCCTAACCTCATTGACTTCGACCGCGAGATTGCGAAGGACTCATTCGCTGAGTTCGTCAAAATGGCTTGGCCTGTGCTGGAGCCCGCTTCCGAGCTGAAATGGGGCTGGTCGCTTGACGCGATCTGCGAGCACTTGGAAGCGGTGACGAGCGGGGAGATCAAACGCTTGCTCATGAACGTGCCTCCCGGCTGCATGAAGTCGCTGCTCACTGGTGTGCTGTGGCCGGCCTGGGAATGGGGGCCACAGGGGTTGCCTGGGAAGCGATACCTCGGCACTGCGCACAAGCAAGATCTGGCGGTGCGCGACAACCTGAAAGCACGGCGCCTCATTCAGTCCGCATGGTATCAGGAACGCTGGCCCATCAAGCTAACGGGCGACCAGAACGCTAAGACGAAGTTCGAGAACGACTTCACAGGGTTCCGCGAAGCAATGGCCTTCACGTCCATGACGGGTTCGCGGGGTGACCGCGTTATCCTGGACGACCCGTTGTCCGTCGATCATGCGAACAGTGAGGCCGACTTGCGTGCGGCGGAGCTCACCTTCACGGAAGCATTGCCCACGCGGGTGAATAACGACGAGTCCGCTATTGTGGTCATCATGCAGCGCCTGCATGAAAAGGACACCAGCGGCATCATTATGAAGCGTGAGCTCGGGTATGTGCATCTCTGCCTGCCCATGCGCTTTGAAGCGGAGCGACGCTGCGCCACTCGCATCGGCTTCGTTGATCCGCGTACCCAAGACGGCGAACTATTGTTCCCCGAACGGTTCCCTGAACACACCGTCGTTGATCTGGAAAAGACGCTGGGCAGCTACGCCGCAGCAGGCCAGCTTCAGCAGCGCCCGGCACCACGTGAGGGCGGCATGTTTAAGAGGGCCTGGTTCCCCGTTGTGCGGGCTGTACCAGCTGGCACGCGCTTCGTGCGGGGTTGGGACTTGGCTGCAACCGAGGGGGCGGGTGACTGGACTGTCGGCGTCAAGATTGGGCGTCAAAAGAACGGTAGATTTATCATTGCCAGTGTCGTTCGTGACCGCAAGTCGTCAGCAGGGGTTGAACGCTTGCTGATCAATACCGCGAGCCAGGACGGGTACGAGTGCAAGATCTCGATTCCGCAAGACCCAGGACAGGCCGGTAAGGCCCAGACGTCATACCTGATTCAGCAGTTGGCGGGATATACTGTGACGTCGAGCACGGAAAGTGGCGACAAGGTCACACGCGCTGGCCCGCTGGCTGCACAAGCTGAGGCGGGGAACGTCGATATACTGGAAGGCGACTGGAACGACGCATTCTTTGATGAAATTACCATCTTCCCGAATGGAACGAAAGACCAGACCGACGCGGCATCGCGTGCATTCAACGAGCTGGTGATGGGTTGCAAGTTTGATCTGGAGGCTATGTTATGAGCGAACAAACTGAGCAGACGCGGGACGACGGTCCATACGAGAACGTCTTCCTTAACGTCGGCACCAAGGGCGACCGCAGTGCCTACACGCGAGCAATCACGCCGCGCCTGCTGCAATATACCGAGCTGGAAGGCCTGTACGAAGGGGACGGCTTTGCTCGCCGCATTGTGGATCTGCCTGCTGAGGAAATGGTGCGAGCAGGGTACGACATTGAAGGCGTCGAAGATGACAGCAATGTCCGCGCAGAGCTGGAGGGTGTGCAAGCCCTTGAGAAGCTGTGCGACGCGATGCGCTGGGCCAGCCTTTACGGCGGCTCCCTTGTGGTCATGCTGATCAACGATGGTGGCTTGCTGGAAGACCCGCTCAACATCGAGAATTCCAAGTCGTTGGAACAGTTGCGAGTCTATGACCGCTGGCAGGTTTCGCGTCACAGGAAGTACCTTGACCCGAACGACATGCGCTTCGGCAAGACGGAGCTCTACATGGTGTCGCCGATCGAGGGGACGCCGTACATCGTTCATGAGACCCGCTGCCTCGTGTTTGATGGCGTGCCCGTACCTGACCGCATCCGCGAACGGAATGACGGATGGGGCGCCAGCAAGCTGCAACAGTGTTACGACCAGTTGATCCGCTTCGGAATGGGTCACTATTGGGCGAATCAGTTGCTCGAGCGTGCGCAGCAAGCAATCCACGGCATTCCCGAGCTGACGAACCTGCTGCGCAGCCCGGGCGGGGAAGCACTGGTTAAGAAGCGGGTTGATCTGGTTGATATGACCCGTTCGATCAACAATACGATCGTCATTGACGCGGCTGAGTCATACGACCTCAAGAGCACTCCGCTTTCGGGCGTTGCCGACATTATGGATCGCCTGGGGCTCGCTTTGAGCGCGGTGACTGGCATACCCGAGTCCCTGTTATTTGGTCGGCAGCAAGCCGGCTTAAACAGCACGGGAAAGGCTGATCTGGAAAACTGGTACGCGAAGATCGGTCAAGACCAAGGGAACATCCTTCTGCCTGCGCTGGACAAGCTGGTGACGGTGCAGCTCTACGTGATGGGCAAGTATGTTGAGGATTACTTGATCAAGTTCAACCCGCTGTCGGTTCCGTCACGCAAGGATGTCGCTGAGACCGATTACAAGCGGGCGCAGACCTTCGAGATCCTAAACAACATTGGGGCGCTGGACGCGAGCGAGATTCGGAAGATGCTTCCGGACGAGGGTTATGACATCGACAACGTCGAAACCCTGCCCGAGACGGAAGTTGAAGAACCCGCAATGACCACACCTCCGCAGGGCGCCCCGAATGGCAACGAAGAAGACATTCAACAACCCTGACAGTCAGGAGCGAGAATACGTCCGCCTGCTGCTGCGCTACTCCAGGCAGTTGCAAGCGGACGTGAATCGCGTCCTGCTACCCAGGCTCGACGACGTGATTGTCCAGTATAAGGTGGAAGCACGCGCCGACTCCTGGATTGACACGCTCGACGCACTGATGGCGGAGCTTGCACGGCTTGCCTTTGACGCGCTGGGCAGTGTGGTCACTAGACTGCCCGGTCAGTTCAACGCGGTCAGCAAGTTCAATGAGGGTCAGTTCAAGCTGGTTGTGAAGGCGAACACCGGATTGACGTTGCCCCCTGTGATGCCGGGCGCCCCGTCCTCGTCCTTGCTCGGTGTGAATGTGTTCCGCAGCGAACCGTTCCTGAAACCTCTTGCGGAAGGATGGGTGAGCGAGAACACGTCACTCATCAAATCATTACCGACACGTCTGCATCCCGAGCTCGAGGGTATTGTTCGACGTGGGGTAATGAATGGGCAGTCGGTCAAAGACATCAAAGAACAGATTAAGGCTCGCTACGGTGTCACCGACTACCGCGCCAAGCTGATTGCTCAAGATCAGACTTTGAAGTTGAATGCTGACCTTACCCGCTACCGCTTGCAGAGCGTGGGCGTTGAGCGGTATGTGTGGCGCAGCGTGCAAGACAGCCGCGTAAGGCCCGAGCACGCTGACCGCAACGGCAACGAATACTCCTGGAAGGAAGGTGCGGGCGGTTCGCACCCCGGGCAGGAGGTGCGGTGTCGTTGTCGCGCTGAGGCGGTATGGGGCGAGGAAGATTGATGAATCAATGCCTTTACTTTATGAATCAACCCCGCATATACTCCTGACCATGGAAGCGATCCGATACGACCGTACTGAAATCAAAGCCACTCGCACTGACGAGGGGTATTTGATTGACACGCCGATTGTAGGCCGCGTTGGCATTCAGATGTATAAGAACGCTGACGGCACAATCCGCCGAGAACTGCGACCGCCGGAAGAGGTGTTCAACGCCGATTCGTTGAAGAGCTTTGCAGGTAAGCCCGTCACTGACGAGCATCCCGGCGAACCTGTTACAGCGAAGAACGCGAAGCGTCTGTCCGTGGGCACCATGCAAGGTGAAGGTCGGCAGGACGGAGACAATGTGGTTGCACCGATCATCGTCCATGACGGCGAAATGATTGACAAGATTCTGAAGGGCGGCAAGCGCGAGCTGTCGCTCGGTTACAAGGTCGATCTTGAAGAGACGCCTGGTGTGTGGAACGGCCAGGAATATGATGCGATCCAGCGTAACATCCGGGTCAATCATCTTGCAATCGTTCCGCGGGGTCGTGCAGGTAATGCCCGCCTCAATCTTGATCGGCATGATGCCGTTTCTTTTAACCCTGAAGAGGAAATTAGTATGCCCACTGATAATCTTGGCCGTATTCGGCTGGATAGTGGCCTTGAATATCAGGCCGCTCCCGAGGTCATTGTCGAGGTTGAAAAACTTCGCAGTGACAAAGCCGATTTGGAAACCCGCGCTGACGCTCTGCAAAAGCAAATCGACACCGTCGCTGCTGAACGTGACACCCTGAAATCGCAAGTGGAATCCACCGACAAGGTGCGCTCCGACGCTCTTGCTGTTGCCCGTGCTGAAGTTAAAGCCCGCGCAGAGCTGGACAAGGTCGCTGAAGTGTTCAAGGTCGATGGCGCTGGCAAGACTGACCGCGAGGTCAAGGAGCTGGTGATCAAGTCCGTGCGTACTGACGCTGACCTGACTGGCAAGTCGGAAGACTATGTCAATGCAGCGTTCGACATGACGGTGTCCATGAAGAACGACGTCGCGATGGCTGCACAGCGCCAAGCCGGTGCCCCACGTAACGACGGCAAGGACGACAAGTCCGAGACCGGCAGTTACAAGGGCTTCATGACTCAACTCGGTAACAACAAGGAGCAGAAATAATGCAAACTTCAATCAGCCAATACGGCGCACCCGCCTTCAAGGGTATGCTTGACGGCATCGGCCCGCGCAACGTGCGCAGCTACGCCGCGGAAGAAGCCATCCCGGTCGCGTACCCTGTCAAGCTGGGTACCGACAAGGAAAAGGAAGTTCTCAAGGCCACCGCTGGCGCTGGTGTGGTCGGTTTCGCCCTGCATGACCACGCACGCGAACAAACTTCCGCCGGCGTTGTACAGTACAACGCGCTCGAGACCGTCAGCGTCCTGACTCAGGGTCGCATGTGGGTCGAGACGACGGATGCGGTCGTTGCTGGTGCCACTGCCAACCTGACCGTCGCAACCGGCAAGCTGACCGACGAAGCCGTCGCAGCGGGCATCGAAGCCTTCACGCAAATCAGCGTGAAGTTTATCACTGGCACGACCGCTGCTGGTCTGGCCCTCGTGGAGATCAAGTAACATGAACAAAGATCAGATGAAGTACGACGAAGCTGACCTCCGCGTCATCCAGAACACCGGCCGCTTCGATGCGAACGAAAGCGTGTTCTTCGCACGCCAGCTGGAGTTCGTCAAGTCCCAGACCTATGACATCAAGCGGGTCGCTCTTAGCGCCCTGACCCTGATGCCGGTCTCGACCGCGATTCCGGAAGGCGCCACGACCCACACTTATCGCCAGTACGACACCGTCGGCATGGCGAAGGTGATTGCGAACTACGCCAACGACCTGCCCCGCGCTGACGTGACCGGCAAGGAATTCACCAACCCGATCCGTTCGATCGGTAACGCCTACGGCTACAACGTGCAGGAAGTGCGTTCGGCCATGTACGCTGGTGTCAATCTGAACGGCAAGAAGGCGATGGCCGCAACCCGCGCCCATCAGGAAAAGATCAATCAGCTGGCCTTCTCGGGCGACGCTGACAACGGTCTGCCGGGTCTGCTGACGAACACCAACATCCCGGAAGTCACCCTGGCAGCTGACGGCACTGGTTCGGCCAAGACCTTCGCCAGCAAGACTGCTGACAAGATCGTTCGGGACATCAACTCCCTGATCAACAAGGTGATCACGCAGTCCAAGGGCATTCACCGCGTCAATCAGGTGTGGTTGCCGATCGAGCAGTACGCGCTGATTGCTACCACGCAGAACAGCTCTGCCAGCGACACGACCATCCTGGAGTTCTTGCAGAAGAACCATCCGGGCGTCGAGTTCAAGCAGGTTGTCGAAATGGACGGCGCTGGTGCAAGCGGTGCGGACCGCATGTACGCCATGGAAAACTCCATGGAAAACTGGCAGCTTGAAATTCCGATGATGATCAAGCAGTACAGCCCGCAGCAGAAAGGCCTGGAGTTCGAAGTGCCGGTCGAGAGCCGCTTCGCTGGTGTGATCATTGAGTATCCGCTGGCCTTTGCGTTCGCAGACGGCATCTAAGTAAAATAGAGGGGCTGGTTCGCCAGTCCCTCTATTAACTTCAGGAGAAAGAAATGAAAGTCAAAAACGTATCTGCACGACTGCATCACGTCGGCAATGTTTCCATCGCCCCCGGCGAGGAAAAGGACATCCCGAAAGGCTTCGAGAGCGCCATCAACAAGGACGAACTCGTTGAAGTGAAGGTTGCTGCTCCTGCACCGGCTGCGAAACCCGTCGCACCGAAGCCGGCCGCTCCTGTGCCCCCCGCTGCTCCTGCACCGGCTGCGCAGTAATGACTGAGCTCGAGTATTTCCGGCTTCTGGCGCCAGAGTTTGCCAGCGTCGCTGACGCAACGGTGGAGCAATGGCTGTCAGTTGCTGGAAACCTTGCGAACACTGGTTGCCTGGATACCGAGCGTGCGGCGATGGCGCGGGCGCTGTACGCGGCGCACATGCTTTCTCTTACCACACGCTCGGGCCAAGGTGGCGCCGCGGCCCTGGGGGCCGTTACAAGCGAGAAGGAGGGGGATCTGCAACGTAGCTATGGCGGCGTGAAAGGTGGCGACACCTACATGGGCCAGACTTCCTACGGTCAGCAGTACCTCGACATCACGAAGGCGTGTTTCGGTGCAGCAATCATGACTCGAGTGTGACATGGCGAACGTCAAGGACATCGACCGGGGCTGGAACAACATCGTTCGCGAGCTTGAAAAAGCGAAGCAGATGGAAGTCGCGGTCGGTATCCTTGAAGGTTCCCAGAACGAAGGCACCAGCATCGCTGAATATGCGTCGTACAACGAGTTCGGAACTGATGACGTTCCCTCCCGACCGTTCATGGCGATGTCCTTCGATGAGAACCTTGCGGAGATCAACGCTGACTTCAAACGTCAAGGGGATCAGATGGTACAAGGCAAGAAAACTGCGAACGCTGCACTGACCGTGATCGGGCAGAAGCACGCTGGGCGCATCCAAGCAACGATCACCGGGCGCGACATCCTGCCCCGCCTTGCTGAAAGCACTGTCAAGGCGAAAAAGGGTTCAACGAAGACGCTGGTTGATAGCGGCGCAATGGCGAACGCTGTGCAGATCAGCATTCGTGGGAGGCAGACGTGAGCTTCCGCAAGCCCAAGGCAGTCCTGCGCGAATCTGTGGGCACCTACACG
>Ga0210043_1000357_pt1 | contig 47876 bp, 27 predicted proteins | sample CryGeymet201501t_FD_183990 | JGI IMG/M metagenome (GOLD analysis project Ga0210043, IMG submission 183990) | Groundwater microbial communities from Crystal Geyser aquifers in Utah, USA - Crystal Geyser metaG 2015-01t (SPAdes) (version 2) | ecosystem: Environmental > Aquatic > Deep subsurface >... | reverse complement strand
GGAGTACCCGATAAAGCTTCCCGGTAGAAAGCGGGCAATTAAGGTTGATGGGTTCGACCCGAAGACGAACACGGTCTACGAGTTTCTCGGGGATTTCTGGCACGGGAATCCAGATTTGTACGATTCTAAGGACGTGAACCCGGTGAACAGGAAGACGTACGGGGCCCTTTACACCCAGACAATACGCCGTTTAGCTATCCTTCGTAAGGCGGGCCACATCGTTGTTTTTATTTGGGAGAATGACTTCTCTAATAAGACGTAGGCAGTTGGAGGTTATAAACTACCTCCGATTTTTGGTTTGGGGATTTACTCCTTGTGGCGCGGCAGGTACTACGCAAGTATGTGTATTCACTTGCTTACGAGATAATGACGGTTTCTGTTTATTTTGTCGGGCCCTGCAGTGAAGCCTAAACAAAACAACTTATCCGTAGTATTACTATAGACAGCGAGGCCACAGATGGCGTGTGATTGCAACATAGTAGGGCTGCTATCAATGAACTACAGCGGAATTACCTCCGCTGCGTTGAACGGCAGCACACAGATATCGATAGCTACCGACGGCACGGTTCTGCTCGGGCAGTCTCTGAGTACCCTCAGTATCACTGCGTGGGCGTTTCCTATACCTACTGCAACTACAGACATATATTTAGGCGCTAGCTGTGCTGCCTCTGCCACGGCGGAGGTGCGGTGGATTCAGAAGTACGACTGTGCTACAGATACAACATACTTCATTCCGATGTCTGGTGGCAAAGCGTCCATTACCAATGGCCCGCTAAATGGTGTTTCATTGGAGTGTGACCCGTCTATATCGTCGCGGTCGTTTAACGCTTCAGCCTCTGCGGGGCCTGTAGCACCTTACTTAACATCCCTCCGGGCAGATGGGTATAACCTAGTCTACACTGGACACCCTATCCCTGTTAGAAGTGCTGACCCAACAGCGTATAGTCTCAATTTAGGCCCGTTTTCTGTTACAGCTTATCTTCAGTCGTTTAACTTGACAGTTTCTCCTCCATCACCAGCGACAGTCTCATATAGCTTTGTAATACCTGGGAGGGTATTGTAGAATGCCAACACCAGTAACCATAGTAAAGTATAGGCTGCGTGCCGGGGCACCTATCCCGAAGTCCCTAGGCTCAGGCTGTTCTACAGCTGCACCTACGTCATACATACTACAGTCTTTTGGAGTTGAGGCGTCATCAGTTGATGCGTACGACTCCATCGTAGGGCTGTATGGTTCTGAGGTTATGCAGGGCCTCCAAAACTATGAAGACTCGGCGGACTTTAGGTCGCACGCGTACGTGCGGGTTTCGTATACCGGAACCAACACGCGAAATACAGACGGGGTCCAGGTTTTTCGTGGGCAAGAAGAGCACGCTTATCAGTGGCTAGACGAGGCAGATGCTAGCCTTAACTGGGTAGCGTAGTAGGAGACAGTAGATGCCGGTAGTATGTAGCGTAACTACATCCCCCATAAGTCCGTTTTCGTTTTTGGACTGTGGGTCAGTATCTGTATCCTACGATATCCGTGGTCTTGCTTCTGTTTCGTTCACGGTAGTTAGTAACTCAGCTACCATCTCTCTGGCTGGTTACACAACGGTAGAGTTTGGGTCTAACACGTCTACCAGGATTACAGGGCCGTTTACAGCTGGGAGGGTTAGGTTTAAGGGAACAATAACAAGCTACGAGCTAGCTCCTATTCCTGGCACACTTGTGTACGAGCACAAGATTCAGTTGCTAGGCTGGGGATGTAGGATATAGTGGAGGAATATTATGGCATGCGGGTGCGGAAAGAAGTCTACTAGGTATGCTCCGAAAACCGAAGACTACTACAGCAAGTATGCATTCCTGACTCCTGCCCAGCTAGCAGCGAAGAAGGCTGCCGAAGCTGCCAAAGAAGCGGGAAAGGACGGAAAACAGTAATGACTGTTATCATCGGAGCAGGCACGTCTATCACGGCGCCGGGCTTATTGGTGGACGGGACTGGAGTAACGTCCGTTAACTACACAAACCCGCAGGCCATCGAGCGCCTTTGGCAGCTTGGGTCGTTTACGCCATACTATAACAACGTGACAACTGTGCGCACAATTGGTCTTACTGTGTATGGTAAGAAGCCAAACGGCACAGCTGGAACGTTGGCGCAGGCTATGACGCCGGCTACTGATTGTACCGGTCTAACCCCTACAACAATAGCTTTTAACCCTAGTTCCTGCTCCTTATCAGTTTTGGGGTACCAAGAGGACTACTACGCAACTAGCTACGCCTATTCCAAGGAGCCTACTGGGTATGGGCAGGAGACGTGGCAGTTTACGGCCAAGACTACTATGCCCTCCACGTATACCGGCGAGATTAGGGCTCTTCGTGGTATATGCACAGCCCAGTTGCTTACAGGGGCTGAGTACATGTCTGCAGAGAACTGTGGTGTGCAGGTAGACTACACAGCGTCTAAGAGGGTGCTGCCGCCAAATGATTTTATCGATTCTGAGTCTGGCTCAGTTAGCGCGGGCACCTCTGGGTTTGGTAGCGCGGAGATTACTCGTGAGCTCGTAATTACACAGGTGGGCAACTCGTACGGCACGAACGATACCATACACGGCTATAAAGGGTCGATTTCGTGTTCCCTACCTGTGCAGATGTTCTTTATGTAAGGGGGTGGCGGTATTATGGTAGTAATTAGAGAGAAGTATAAGCTTGTGCTATCGTGGGATTCGGTTTCGGTAGTGGATGACAACTTGGCCGTTGTGCATGGAGCAAGGTTTTCTGGCCCCGCGCTGAAAGATGCAGCTCAGCTGGCAGAGACCGACCATATTGATATAGACCTAACGTCACAGCATATAGACCTTCTAGGTGTGTGGGATATAGTGACGTTTGCTTGGGAGGGTATTAAGGCCGTTACCGACGGCGTCGTGTTTTTTACACACGCTACTTTAAGGTCTCCCGAGATTGGCAAGGTTAAGGGATTCAGGGATACCGATAGGGTAGTGATAAATACAGAGGACCACGAAGCTTCAAAGCATCAGTATACGCTGGTCTATACCTCATATCTGGAGCGGGTAGATAGTGTCCCGTACAACTACAAGAGGTAGGAAATGGTAAAGTACCCCCTTGGAAGCAGGACTAAAAGCTCTGGGTATACATGGAAATTGTGCCCATACTCCAGTGTGTACGCAGACTACTACTACAATGTTTTACCCACAGGGATTTCTGGACCGTCCAATCATCCCGCACTATTTAACACATTAGGCGCTTCGCTGCCGACTACAGTCCATTCTACAACAGACGGGACAATGCAGTACTCTGGGGCCGGGTGGATTTGTAAGGACCCGGCGTGTTATTATTACGTAACCACGAACTCAGGTGTTTGGTATTACGAGAGGTAGTAGTGCCAGCTAAGCTTTCCATGCCTAGTGTTGTTGATGTTTTTTGGGCCGAGGGCTACATACTCCTTAGTATGTATGAATCTTACAGTAAGCCTTTGCGAGTAGTATGTCCGTACGGCCACGTTAGCCACAGCTCTGTAGAAAGATTTCGTCGTGGGCAGCGCTGTAAGAAGTGTGCTTCGAGGGCGCTGTCTACAACACTCGAGCAAGTTTTGGACACGTTTAGCCCGGAGGGCTATACAGTCTGTTCATCGGCATACGTAAATAGCCATACCGCTGTAAAGTATGTCTGCCCGGCGGGCCATAACGCTGCCTGTACCCTAGCTAACTTTACGGCTGGCAAGCGTTGTCCCCATTGTTACAAAGGGGCACTTCACACACACGAGTCCTTTAGCTCCCTCGTTAGTGCGTTTGGTTACTCTGTTATAAGAGGTGTTTACAAGAATAACTATACCAAAATACTACTGCGGTGCCCTCGTGGTCATGAGGTTATGACTGCACCGTTAAACTTTTTGTCCGGTAAGCGCTGTCGGGTCTGCAGTAAGGAAGACAGGGTAGTGCCTCTTGGTGTTGTTAGAGACGAGCTCGCTAAAAGCGGTTACACAGTGCTTAAGTACAAACGCGCTGCTTTTCCAATTACGTTAAAGTGCCCAAGAGGGCACGTTACTGATATGTACTTGTACAATTTTCGTAAAGGTCACCGGTGCAAGCACTGTGCTTCTTCCGGGGTTTCCTCGGTGGCTTCTTCCTGGCTAAGTCAGCTTGGTATAAAGTGCCGCGAGGTGCCTATACTGGGGTTTAGGGTCGACGGGTTCGACCCAAAAACAGGTACAGTGTACGAGTTTTTAGGGGGGTTTTGGCACGGAGACTCTAGATTTTTTGACCCCTCAGACGTGAACCCTGTGAACGGTGCGTTGTTTGGTGAGCTGCTGGCTGGTACGGAAGAGAGGCTGTCTAAGATATCCAAGCACTACAACATTGTTTGTATATGGGAGTATGACTATCACTCAGGCGTCTCCCCCACCTGCATATTAAAAGGCGGTACTGTTCGGTTGAGTAGCTGCTCTTCCGACTCTGAGAACTAGACCTAACTATGGAGAATCATTATGGCAACTAATATAACCGTGTATGATTTAGAGCATTTCCCAGATAACGGAAAGACTGTTACAGTCGATTTGAAGTCTATCGTGCCTCTTGGGTACGCTGGCGACTCCCGTTGGTGTCTGTCGGCGGACACCTCAGCGACAGCTTCCGGGTCGGCCGCTATTCAGGAAGCATTTGTTAACGGTTCCGTGGTAGGGTGGTCCAAGTCTGCCACTAAGGTATCCAGCCCATTTACTATTAGCACAAGCACTAACCAGCTTAAGGTGGCATGCGATGAGGCCTTGTCGGCGGGTGTTACTATCGTTTTGGAGGCCTCTGTCACCCCAATGCCAGGCGATGATATTGCTGCCGATATTGAGGCAAAGATTAGGAACACTACTGTCACCGGTGGTGCTAAGGCGGGTAACTTGGCGTACCTAAATGCTAGGTGTATCTTCAGGAACGGGCGTTTTATCATCGTGTCCGGGAGCCTAGCTAGTACATTTACCGGCTCTGATAGGTCTTCAGTACGAGTAGGTGCCGCCGCCTCTAACGACGCCTCGGCCGTGCTCGGGTTTGACACTCCAATCGAGTCAGAGGAGATTGCGTCAGCAACACTGACTGAAACTTATGTCACTTCGCTAGTGTCTTCCTCCACTACTGTACCTGTTGCTTCGGTCGTTGGGTATACAGCGGGGGACTGTATTGCGATTAAAGACGCTAATGGCACTATCTCTTACAGGCACATTGATACCGTGAACTCGTCTGACTTTACCGTGAACGCCGCCGTGTCCTGTGCATCGGATAGTATGGTACAGCTATTGCGCCTTCAAGACCCAGAGCTTAAGCCTCCATCATACTACCAGGATATTGATGGTCCGGCAAGGCACGTTATTGAGTTGATTGCACGGCAGATTAACTTCGCCTAGTAGGTAAGGCTATGGCCACCTTTTTTGTAACGCACCATAAGTACCCAACAAACCCGAAGCTCTTCACTGTCAACATTGAGCAGGTGATTAAAAGAAAGGGTGAGCCTAACACCCAGTTCTTTTATAGCAACGACGGCGAAGAGTTTTGGGAGCTTTACATAGCAGCTGACGCTGTGGATGCTTATGGCGACTCTGTTCCTCCATTTTGGGCAGATGTTCTGACAACAGAGCAGAGCCTGGATGAGCTGGTAGCAGGAAAGGTGGACGACCTCTGTGCTCTAATAGACTGGACCGCTGAAGGGAACCTCGAAGCAGGTCTAGATAGGTACAAGCCAGTTCTTGTTAGTGCCAGTCCTGTACCAGGAGCTGACGATGTGCCGATTGCGTCTACTATAAAGGTGGTGCTTAAGGAGCTGCTGCCAGGCAGCGGTATGGATATAGGGACGCTGAGCTTCAAGGTTAAGGGTGTGCCCGTCGCTCCGAAGGTGACTGGTCATCCATACGAGTATACATTTGAGTTTAGCCCCAAACCAGTTTACTAGAGGCATATTTTGACGTATGAAAACGTTCGTGCAGAGCACGGCAATATATGCACTGACGAAAACCACGCCTATGGGTACACGTTTAATCACGAGACCCAGGCGGTGCTGCAGAAGAGCCTAAGTACAGGCGCGATTGCAAAGTCGTGGCCTGCAGACTCGTTGTTCTCTGAGGTCGTGTGCTTAGAGTACGACGGGTACTACTGGTGGACGTTGGAGTATTCGTATAGTGGTATCGTGCTGAGGAAATGGGAAAAGAGGAGTAACATTTTTGCAGCGCTTGTTTCAACTTTCTCCTTTACTTCGTCTGACACGCTGCAGTTTGCTTCCAGCGCTTTTGCCGCAGAGTCTTATGTCTCTACTATAACCACAGCAGTGGGCCCAGCTGTTTCTACGATAGAGGTGGATGACCCCTCTGATTTTTATATCGGGGACCAGGTTGTACTAGGCCCCAGCACCTCCACCGGGTACATAGGAGGTATAGATAAGTGCTCTATACTTAATGTAGCTGGCACCACAGTAACTGTATCACCTGCGTTGTCCAACAGGTTCTCGTCCGGTGATAGGGTTGTGTCCCCACATGCGTTGTGGGTTTTTAACGACTACGGGGATGCTGCTACTACTGGCTCGCTACTCAAGATAAGTGCCAAAACAGGCGCTATATTGCTTACAGACTACGGAGGGGAGTACAAGAATGTCTCTGCCGCCACGTACCACTCCTCGTACGTGCTGTATTACAAGCCTGGGCAGGTAGTATGGCTGTCTCCAGGCAGCCTATCCACATTTAAGGTAATGGCGGTAGACGTCCTGAAGACCAACCGCTCTTCTATGTCTGGCGTGTTCGAGCTTTTTGGGTTCGGGGACTTCCTGTATAGGCTTCAGACGGAGGTAGCGTATTACTCGTCTGGTACTTGGTACCTAGAGACATGGTCAAACTACAATCTTGTTGCAAGCCCCACTATCCCAGAGGTGTATATGGTAGCACTCTCAGTAGAGAAGCCCATGCAGCACCTAGTTGAGCCACCCTCAGTAACTACTGTTAGCTCTACGGTTAATTGTGTAGTATACGACCAGTTCATGACTCCTGTCCTAGGTAAGACAGTAGATTTTACTACGACGGCTGGCACAGTAACCCCGTTGCAGGCGGTTACTGATGCTAACGGGAAATGCAGCACAGTTTACTTAGGTGACACGCAGGAAACGTTGGTAACCATAACTGCAGAGACCACATAAGGTAAAGATATGACACGACAGAATGTTAGATTTAGTGAGCCGAACTTTACCACCGATGGGGCGTTCTATTACTCTATGTCCGACACAGCTGGTGTTTTGCAGCAGAAAGTAGACGATGGTACAGTTGCGTTTAGCTTTGTGCTGGATACGACACCAGGCAATACGATAAAGAGCTTAGAGTGGGACGGCGTGTTCTTCTGGTCTTTGGAGGACCTGGGGTCTCCCGTGAGCGGGTTTGTGATTAGGAAGTGGGCCATAGACGACTTTATCTGCAAGCAGATAACGGCGTACACGTTTGCTGACACAGCTACTCACACGTACAGGGCATCCTCGTTTGCTGTAGAGTACTATAGTACTTCGGTAGGCTTAGGCAACAACGACGGGTCTGGTAACGGGCACACCGGGGTAGACTTACAGAGCGAAATCTACTTATATGATACTTCAAGGCTATCGGTTGGCGACATAGTCTACTTCGTTAAGAGGTGGTCCCCGACTCAGAATAGGTACGGTACTACCAACATAGAGCAATTTGTTGTCAACACTGTGCTCAGCTCCACGAAAGTAAGGTTCAGTACGAACACTGTGGGTGACCCTTATAACGACGGGCGCGGCTGGCGCGGGAAGGAGGCCGACCCCTCAGCGTCAGAGCCCCTTCCCCCAGACGAGGTGTGCTGGACTAAGTTCCTTTGGGTGTTCAACTCATACTCTCCTGGTCCCACATCTACCCCGGCGTTGTACAAGATAAATGCTAACAATGGGGCCCTCATTTCGCAGGATTCAGGCTCCCAGTATGGTAGCATCAACGGCTCCACTTTTTACGCTAAGTATAACACAGACTCAAAGACAGACGGAGACCACGTAGAGTCCCTGACGTTCAATACTAGCGTAGTGAATACAGTGTCGGCCGGCGGAGTGCAGGCGTACGTAGTTTATGTCAAGGACTCCTCTTGCTTGTTCTATAACGCAACTACCGCAGCTACGGACAGGGGCCTTGCCTTAGACAATGTCAAGGTAGATACCGTTACTGTGTGGCCTTGCTATGACTTGGTTGCAGTAGGAACAGAGCCAGATGTAGTTTTGATGCGGCTCCAGCTCGGCACAACGTACAAAATCTCAGGCACACTAACCGATGAGTCCTGGGGCTCAGTACATAACTATGACCGTACTCTGCTTCGTAGGCACGTAAAGTCTATCGCACTAACTGCTTCCCCCGCTATTGTACCAATTAGTACCGGCAACGCAGTGATAACTGCGTATCTAAAAGACCAGTACAATGACTCTGTACCGTCTGGGGTATCTGTTTCGTTTACCGACGATGATTCCGGGGTTGGAGAGGCATCAGTGTCTCCGGCGAGCAGTACCACAGACGCCTTTGGTCGTGCCACTACGACGTTTTACGCGGGAGATACCGAGAAAGACGTTAAGATTACAGCAGCCTCAACATGGGTGAGCTCTACGTAACATGGTAGTTGCAAACGCATACTTGCTGCAGTTTGCATCTCCTGACCCGTCTGCAGTAAGTATTGTAGAGGAGGCGGGCCAGGTTACGGCTAGCGTCCTAGACACACAGGAGGAGTTTGCCCGTTCTTCTACACTGACTCAGTTTACTATATACCCAGCACAGCACCCCATGCCCAGAGGGGGAGGCCTAGCTACTGGTACCGTGGAATTCTTTTCCGACTCTCCTACGTACCAACCGGCGCTGTATGACAAGTTCAGATACGCTTATGGGCGTCCGAATGCTGATACAGAAACATATGGTAACCTAAGAGACTCTAGCGGGTTATTCGTAACACAGCGGGAATTCGAAGTAACTTGTGGTGTGCTATCAACACAGCTTCAGCTTGTGGGAACAGTTAAGGAGGTGCAGTTTGGTGGTACCTACAGTGTTATCAATTCAACGCAGGGCCTACTAGTTTCTGAGGATGTAGACGTGGAGCAGTTTAGGTTTTTGCTTGTGGCGTTACCTGTACCGTACTCAAGCAAGAATCCAATAGACTCTGATGTTTTTTTGAGGGCGGCCAACCCTACCACGTTCCCCCTATCATCTGGCACTGTCAGCCTATACCTGGATGGGTCGCAGGTTTCTGGGCTAGTAGTAGAGCCCTTCTTCGCCGGCCTCGGCGGCTTAGACATCACGTGGAACAACGTTAGCAACTTTGACTATGGTGCCCAGGTAGATGTTCGTTGGGTACTAGAAGATACAGCTGTACCTGCAAATGAGATAGTCATTGAATACTGGTTTAGGACTGTGGAGGATAGGGTAGGGCCAAGAGTCGTGGATGAAAGCCCCCCTGATGACTCCGAGGGAGTGCTTCGCAGCACAACTATACAGTTTGACGTGCTAGACTCCGAGGCAGGCGTCGATATTTCTTCACTAGTTTTACATGTTAACAGCGTACTTGTTGAAACAAGTGACCCTAATTTGACCATACTAGAGATAGCTGGTGGGTACCGAGTTTACTATAACCCCCCAACAGATTTTTTGTACGGGGACCTGATACCGGTAGTTGTTTTAGTATCGGACATTTCCGCTAACAAGAATACGACATTTTTCCAGTGGTCGTTTACCACGGAGAGGTCGTTAGCCCCGCTGGTCTTAGAGATGTCGCCCGCCCCCTGCTCCACAGGGGTGCAGCGTATTGGCAACGTATCGTTCGAAGTCCTTGATGCGGGCGGCGGACTGCTGAAGGAATCCATTACTATGGGAATCGAGAGCTCAACTAGGGACGGGGTATTGCTGGTACCTATAGTAAGGAGGCTAGTGTAGCATGGCACTATTTAGGCCTGGAAAGGTAGAATACACAGACTTAGGCGTCACCCTGGCTAATCACGCTGGTGTGGTAGGCTCGGTCCAGCGGTTTTTACATACTGGTAGCCAATTTGTTTTGGCTGAGTACGATTCCTCCGCAGAGACTACAGAGCTGAACTATTGGGACAGCGACGGCAGCGAGGCCGTTAGCCGGCTGATGGCCAACACTAGAATTCTAGACCTAGTTTTTGATACCAACGACGATAAATACTACGCACTTCGTTGGGTAGAGGGGGAGAGCTACGCGGGTACCCCTGCCATGTCCTGGGCTGGTACCACAGTGTTTAGGGATGACTTTGCAGTCGGCGCTTTCGGCGACACTGGGAAGCCATCTAGTGCGTTGTGGTACTCCGCCGGCCCTCGCTGGGGTATGTATTCTCAGCACGAGCAGGACGTATCTACTGAAACTATAGTAAGTGATGCTACCTCCTGGGAGCTGTTCACTAGGAACCGAGAGGCCCATCGGCTCGAGTACACTAGCACTACTGGAAGAGGAACTTTAGCAGCTACCGCTGCAGTACAGGGAGACTTTCAGGCGTGGTGTACTATGTACCTGACCTCATTCAGTGGTACAGACTCCACGTTCGCTCTTAGGCTAGTAGATAGGGCCTACGTACTTTCTGGCGTCGAGTCGAACAACCTGCTTGCCCAGGCGGGCTTTCGTGGGACCTACGATGCCTCCGATACTGTTACTTACCCAGGGGCCTGGGAGTCCGCCAGTGTGTACTTGTCTAACGACGCTACCGGAGGTGTTTGGGCAGTAACGAACCTTCGCTTGCGCGAGCGTGAGTACGCCGATGCTAATTATGCACTTAGCTACGGCGCATACGCTGTGTTCGTAGTAAGCTTTTACAGCTATAGTGCCACAGACGATACTAACTTCTTTAAGGTGGCCACCTTTGCTGGAACCGCCTTAGGCTACGGAGTTATTTCCAACACACTAAAATCGTTTGATTTCGTAGACGGCCCCGTAGGGTTTACCCTTGTTGGAGAGCCGTTGTCAGACTTGGGAAATCTTTCTGGCACCAGCATACGATTGAACATCAGAATTGATAACACGGTTTCGGCCGGCGACGCTGATATGGCCACTGTGTCTGGTACCTCCGGGTTTAAGCTTGGGGTCGGTATTGCTGGCACTAACGTCTATACTCGTAGAGACCTGGATGGAGAAAACCCCACTGTATCCTGGCAGAACATGCAGGTGTACAATTTATCTCCGACTACAGCTCGTCCGATTGGTCTAGAGCTATACTCTGACGCGGTGGGCTCAACCACTCCTCCGGATGTGTCTATAGACAACTTTGAGATTGACTCACCTACTGGAACAGTCACATGGCCCAGCATACCTACGTTGAAGTTGGAGACGTACGACCCTACAGGTGCTCTCAACGATATACCGGGTGTTACAGACGCATATGGTGGCGCTATCACCTCTTTTGATGTCATAAATGTAAGTTCCTCTGGCACTGGAGGCTACGGCGCGTTTTTATCAGACGGGTACGCCGCTGTAGCCACTGACCAGCGGGATGTGACTGCTACCGGTACAATCTACATAGCCATCAGCAAGCATAAGACTGTGCCGCCAGTGTTGTACAAGTATCCGAAAAGCTCGTTTCCGCTTACCTCTAATGAGACTGGAGGCACCGCTGCGCTGTCTGTTTCTGGTACTGTTGAGTACAACGCCTTGTACAAGAAGAATACACTGTACTATACTGGCCACGATACTTCTGAGCTCTCATATGTAACCTCTAATCCTGCCGACATTGGTAGAGGTATCCTAGTTCACACGGTCGAAGAAGCTACACTTAGTGGGACGGTGCCTCGTCACGTTGCGTGGGTGCAAGCAGTAGACTACACGGCCTGGAATCTTAGCGATACCAGCGCTATGTATGGAGTAACACTAACTGGTACAGAGGCAGGCAATCTCAAGCTCTACAACATGTCTCCCACTACAGCAGCTTTTTGTAACGTGGCTTCATCACGTAGAGTTTTAGCGGCGGGCTCATCCGCCTCCTCTTCTGTTTTGGCGCAGGTAATGAATATCTATGGCCAGCCTCTCGTTGGTAAGACGGTGAACTTTACAATCACTGCGGGTGATGGCTCTATAAGTCCAGCCTCAGCTTTGACCAACGTTAGTGGTGAAGCTTTAGCTACCTATACTGTGGGCACAGCGGTAACTACATCAACCATTACAGCTACCGTTAACATATAAGGCAGAACTATGACACTATCCCAGCCAGGCCAGGTTCCGAAAAGTTATAGTGGGCTACAGTTAGACAGCTCAGCTGACGTTCCAATTACTGGTCCTACTACTGTCAGTGGTTACAGGCTTCTGTACACCGGGAGCCAGTTTGGTGTAGCAGAGTACGACTCAAACAAAGATAAGTCTGAGTTAAACCTGTGGAATAACGACGGGTCTGTAGCGTGTAACGTGTCATTTGACAAGCCGTATATTTTGGACGTAGCGTACGACTACTACGACGAGGTATACTACGCAGCACGTTGGGTTGGAGACGGTCGTAGCACCTCCCCAGTTTTCCCAGCAGTAAATGAGGGCGGCGCAGAGACAGCCACTGGTCTTTTCTCTACTTCTTTTGAGTCGTCATTGCCACTGGCCTACTTACCGGCATCCATTCCCTACGTGGAGGTTATTGGGGCAGTTTCTTACAAGCAGGATAAACCAGTATATAGGGTCAAAAATAGGAGTAGGTGGGTAGACTACAACGAGAGGTATTTCACAGACCCGGCCGCTATCAGCGGCCAGGAGTGGGGCTATTCAGAGTCGTCGGTTACCAGCTCCCCACGCACGGCTACGCATAATCTCCTGAATGTGGACCTCCTAAATAATAGGATGACGTACTACAGTAACGACGGGAGTGCTATTCGTACTCTGGACGCTGAGTTTAGCGGTGACCTTTTGTGCTATATCGACTTAGATGTAACAACTCTCGAGGCAGACGCAGTATTTGGTCTGCGTGTGCTAGGCGACACTGCTAATGATATAAGCTCTTTCAACCAGCTTGGTTCGGTGTGCTACCGTGGGGTAGACACCTCGCCTACCGTACAAGCTTGGACAGTTAATTACGTGTCAGATTCTACCTCCGACATGTGGGGTATCTGCAACGTTCGTGTTAACGAGGTGTATTTGGCTTGGGGTGCCGGCGGGGTAAAATCCGTTGCTAACGACACTATCGAACATTTCAAGGCAAAGGTGGTGGGGTACAGACTATCTAGGTTTGCACCTGATATTCATATCGGAACTCCTCCCGCAGCTGAGATTGAAGAGCACGTTCTCGCATTTGACGTAGTCGACGCCGCTGGGACCTCGTTCGGAGCTGGGGTACTCTCCTCTAACGTGCGGCTGGATACCGTAGATTACGCTGCAGGGGATTACTGCTGGAGTGACTTCCATAGGTCATTTAGCTGGGCCGGGTCCTCAGGGCAGGTTATGGGATTTGACGCTGTAGTCGGGTTTGGATTTGACCCTGAGACAGGGGTTATTTCTAACCCTGTTACCCACTCAGTTCTTGGAAGCTCAGTGGATATTAAGGTAGGCCTGCACCAAGAAAGCTTGGGAATCGCCAACAACGTAGTCAGGCTTGCTATTAAGCGTGAGGGCAGCACTATCACGTTTTTGAAGAGGGACAGTAGCGTTGCTGGTGGGGCCTATACTACTGTACATTCGTTTGACAGCGGGTACACAGGTAACGTCAAGTTTGAGGTTTTTGCTGATGCTACAAAATCAGTTTCTCCTCCGGACGTTGTGTGTACGTCTGTCGTAGTCCGTTCTTTGTTCCCCTCAGAGCAGCAGTCCTCCTATACGCCACCAGAATCGATTTGGCGCCACGCACTCGTGTCAGTAGAGGCCTACGATAAAGATGGCCACCTTGATGACTCAGCGCCTATAGCGGCATCTGGCGGACGTGTGCTGACTTACTTAGATATGTTGAACGTAGGGGTTGACTTCGACGGTAGGTTCGATTCAGTGCGCGGTACAGTACAGTTGTGTACCAATCATCTTCCAGCTGCTTTAGGTGGTGAGCTGTACTTGGGCATAGGGCCGCTGGCGATAAAGTATCTTAAGACCGCGCTGCCCATCATTGGGTTAGAGACTGGCGTACTAGCGTCAACTTCTGGTACAACGTCACTAGCTACGGCGCAGCCCAACACACTGAGCTGGAATGGGTATACGGAGGCGGGCCTGGTCTATATGGCTGAGAACGTCGCAGACCCGGGGGCTGGTTGGTATGTTAATTGCCTGCGTCACACGACTATGGAGCATAATAGCCCAATCAAGTTTAGTTGGGTTGACCAGGCTGCGGATAGCTACTCTTTGTATTGTACAGACTCCAAAACCCCTAGTGTTCTTTACGGTTTTTCTCCGGCTGACAAGAAGATTTACCTATACAATTTGGATGAGGATGTTACGGCGTTCTGTAACGTTGTGGGTGTAGAGCAGATAATGGGGGCAGGCACCGCAGAGACTTCGGTTGTGACCGCCCAGGTACTGAACGCGTACGGAGACCCTCTAGCTGGGAAGACTGTTACTTTTTCGGTATCCTCCGGAGATGGGTCAGTTTCTCCCGCCTCAGCTGTTACCGACGCTCTTGGCGAGGCATCAACAACGTATACCGTAGGCGCGACAGTTGGTACGGCGACTGTGAGGGCTTCTGTGGTAGATTAATAGGGTAAGCTATGCCCACAGTTTCAGGCACAGTATTAATAGGAAGTTCAAGCCCTCGTATTTGCAGGTATAATACGGGGGCTTCCGCATGCGCTTTAGGGTATAAACTTAACTACCCTGGGCTGTGTTTCTCTCAGTCTCTAGGTAAAGTAAACTCTACTGGGTTTTTGCCTGACTACTCTATATGCTTAGTTGACTACGCATCTGCTGTAGATGCTACAGCGTCCTATAGAGCAGTCGGAGGGACTATAACGTCAAGCTTTGGCTCGTTAGCGGTGGATGCCTCAGGAGTGGTAGGGGATTCCTACCCAATACATACTTTTGCCGACATTACCTCTACAGTGGGCACGCTGCAGGTAGGCCAGTCCACAACAGCTTCGGTATCTACTACAGCAGTATCCCAGTTTCTTACCTCTGCTGTGCCACAGAAGGCCAGTTCTAGAGCTACTACATCAGCGCTTAAGGTGGAGCACTACGGCAAAAATGTAGTACCTCACCTTATGTCTCGTACTTCTGACTACTGGGTAGTAGATACGTACTCTGATGCCATAGTGCTAAAGCACTGGCCAGAGAAAGTCGGCACCATACAGGTTTTGGGTAGTACAAAGCCCCGTGGTTCTTATTATATTAACAGTACGACAACTGTAAGTGGTATTGATACTCCATATCAAGCGCTTTCCGGGACGTTTAGCTTGCCACTCGGGGAGGTACTACTAGAGGGGGAGGCTGGAGACAACCCACTGGTGATTTGTGCTGATGACCTAACGCCCCCTGTAGTAGATGATACTGTTCCAGCGGCGTGGTCTAATCTAAACCCAGTTGCGTCCTACATAGAGTTTTCGGTTGCTGATGCGGTTGGTGGGGTAGACTTATCGACCCTTGCTGTCACAGTCTCTGGGAATATCACTACTCAGCCCGAGCCAATACAGATTGTCGCTGGCGGAGTTGACCAGACTGGCGGCAAGGTTTCTATAGGCGGGGACCCCGCCAGGTACCTCGTAAGGTACACCCCCTCACTTTCTTGGGGGTATAACGAAACCGTGACGGTGTCCATCGACGCTGATGATATCGAGCCAACATCCGAGGGGAGCCCTTGGTCTTGTTCGACCCCGGGCATTGTTAATTCGTTGTCTGACGAGTACACTGTCAAGATGTTGAACCAAGAGCTGTTGTCTTGTCAGATAGTCGGATTGCCGGACACTGCGCCGCCAGCTATTTTTTATGAGGTGCCAGCGGCATCCTCCACAGATAACGTGGCTGAAACAGCAGTTAGCTTGTACATACTTGATGACACCTTCGGAGTGAGCCTCTCATCGGTGTACGTTGTGGTAGACAGTGTGCCAGTGGTCACAGCAGGGCTAGCCGCAACAGCGGGCACCACAGTTGTGCCGGTTTCCAACGGGTACTACGTAAGCTATACACCAGCATCCCCTTTTGAGTACGGGTCTGAAATCGTTGTACAAGTTATAGCCAAGGACTCGTCAGTCGCGTCAAACCTGCTAGACACCAGCTACTCATTTTGGACTGTTTCCGATACCACGCTTGTGGTTGAGAATTTTAGCCCTGAGGTGGGCGTTTCTTACCTCGCGGCTACCAAGAATCTTAGCGTAGACGTGTATGACAGTACGTTTGGAATAGATGACACGTACTTCATTATAGATGGAACTGTAACTAGCGGTACCCGGGCCCCGTTGGGCGGTGTAGGGTATACTTTGACATATCATCCCAGCAATGACTTTGATGTGCAAGGGTACACGAGTGTGTCTGTTTTTGCTAGGAATGGGAACGTAGTTTCTCCTGTAGTCAAAACGGTGCAGTACAACCTATACCACGGCTATAGAGTATTAGAGTCAAACTATGAGGTGCCACGTGGCACTAAATCGTTTGATATTTCAGTAAGAGCAGGGAATACGTCTACTTTTACCAGCAGGCTGTCGTCTATCTATAGGGTTTCTGTTTATGACCAGCCCGCATCGGATTTTGGCGCCAGTATTACAGCTGTCGTTCCTTGGGCATCTCTTGGCGCTTCAATGACTATTACGTCTCCTACACATTCATATGGAGAACTCATCGACGTGGAGGTATACGTTGAGGACAAGGATGGGAATAGTTTTGGGCCGTACACGTTTTATTACACAATAGAGAGCTCGCCTTAAGACCTAATCTGGGCTCACTGTTAAAATAGGAGAAGGATATGACCGCAGTTTCCAGGTGGGTGAGATACCCAGTAAGCGCCACAACCTATATTTCTACGTCAAGCGTTGGGTCGCCGGGTATTTCCAAGGGTACGGCAAACACGAGTGACGGTTTCACTATTCCTGGCAGCAGTGCTAACCAGCTAAAGGTGAACATTGACGGAGCCCCCGGCCCTGCGCCTTACCAGCTTACACTGTCTTCTGGCGTTAGCCTAGACCCTAGGTTTGTTGCTCGGGATATCCAGCGCAAGCTGCAGGCATACTCTAGCGTCAACAATGGCTTTAAGTACGCTCAGGTAGAGTTCATTAACCGGGGCACCAACGGGTACGGCCAGTTTGTCATTAAGTCCGGTACTACGGGCGCGTCTTCCGCTGTAACTGTTACAGACGGGGATAGCACAGTACTGACTACGCTTGGTATGAACACGCTCAGCGAGACGGGAGGCAACGCGTACCACAAAGGCACTACAACTTCAAATAGTGCTTATGCCGGCACTGTAACGATTAGTGGCACGTACCAGGGCGTTTTCGACGACTACTATAGAGTCGTAGCGTCGTCCAGCCTTTTGTATGGTACTCCTGCGTTTGGTGGTGGGAATACGTACGGTGTTTCTAATGCTGGCGCGTGTACCGTCGGTGGGGATTGGAACTATGATTCTAGTAACACCTATGTAGTCACTATTGACACCACGAACGGCTCTACCATGGGTGGAGGCACAGGCAACGTTCCTACGTTTACTGTTACTATGTCTGCTGGTTCTGGTGATACAGTCGCAACCGCGCAGGAGCTGCTATTTGCAGACACCTGGTACGCTATCGGCACACGCGGCCTTCGCATTAAGCTTACCGACTACCCGTTCGGTAACGGCGATACTATCACTGTTGCGTGCACAGCTGCTACAGTGGTAGACGGAGCTAGCGCAACTGGCTCGGTGGGCGTCGCGGAGGTTGTGTGGGATTCCGAGCGCGGCGATAACGCTACGTCCTCCTCGGTCACCTCAGCCACTCCTATTGATATCGGTACAAAGGGAGTGACGATGGCTTGGACGGCAGGCACGCTTACGGCGAAGGATGAATGGAAGATTTATTGCCGTGCTCCCATTCCCGAGGCGTATGGTGTAACTAGCATGGACTACGGTAACGTTACCGTTACAACCAACAGCCCTGTAAAGTGCCATCAGTTCGAGATTATGAGCGGCGCTGTGTCAATGAGTAGTGTGAAGTTTTCCCTGCAGAGCCATGGCTCCTTTTCACACCATAGCGCTGGTGACTCTGATACCTACTTTCACTTTGGTACAGTGGGGGCAGGACAGCGCGGCGACGGGTCCAGTGGAGCAGGCACAGGCCCCGAGTGGCCTGCTGCAGCCGTTACTGCTACGGATATTTCGCAGGATAAGACCGGTGGGTCTACAGGTGCCCCAACCTCGTTGTATTCTTCTAAGAACAATCTCTTGGTCGTAGCCTCAGCTGATGACGCAGAGGATATTGGCAACGAAAACCTGGTGAGCGATTTGATTTTCACATCTATCCAGCTCGGCGCTTCTGAGACAGGCAGTAATTCCACAATTAACTACCGCCTGTACTACGATTACACCTCGTAGCATTTCTGCTACACCGGATTTGTTTTAGACTTGGAGTAGTTATGGCCCCTCCTGTTATGAATGATAAGATAATGAGCCTACCTAAAGGATGGATTGCAATCTACGACAATGGTGACGTTGTCGTAGAGGGCGACCTGCCATGGTCCAAAGTAGTTAAGCGTCGAATCGCATCACTACACATTAAGTGGTATGATAGGTTCTGGGACCTGATTGGCAAGGACAGCTACGTGTGCTTTCAAAGAAAGAGCGTCCCGTTCAACCCCGCGGGTGGGGCAGGGACAGTCTCTATCGAGGAGAGGTGCATCGGTTTTTATGACGAGGCAGGCCGTAAAATCATCTACGCCGTGAACGAGCACACAGGCCGGATGTCTATCCGTGTAAAAGAAGGTTAGGACTAATTGTCAGAGCTAGAACGAAAGGGCAGTAAGGCTTGTATCTACTGGTCCTCTGGCTGTACTGCCAACCAGTATTTTGCTATCTCTTCAATCTCTTGCTATAGCGACGGCAACTGCGATGGCGCAGGCACGTGCATAGGCTGTTCCAAGTATGACGTCCCTGGTTTAAAGCTCACCACTAGGTCCAAGTCAGACGTAGAGTCGTCTAGCTCTGGGCACCAAGCCCCTGCCAACGTTACAATGTACAACCTCAGAGCGAAGGTGGCTAAGTGCTGCAACTGGAATGGGGCACCTAATGAGCTATCTTTGTCTTCATCAGGTAAAATCTACCCTACGATGGTATCTGCTTCGGGTACTGGCGGGGGCACCACTGCGACCAAGTGTACCTTAGTTGCGGCGACTGATTGGCAGATTCCGTGGAAAGAGACTAGTAAGAACACTACGATATTTCCGTGTAACGGCGCTAAGTCAGCCTGCCCGTACTACACTGGGCCAAGCTTTCAGTATGTTACTGACGAGAACTTGGAGATGGGCCAGCGAGTATCTGCTCCGCAGATTATGGAGCTTAGGTATTATAGCCGAGCATGGGCTACGCTGTCCAACCCGCGGGAAGAGTATACAAAGTCCTTTTCACAACCAGACTTATGGGCGTGGTCTGGGTCATTCGACGACTCTAGCGCCTCCGAGTCAGCTATCCCCGGGGTGCGTAAAGTAACCTTGTTCGACAGCGGCTCCGCTGAGTCGTTTGCTACGGCTTTGTCGGTGGGGGCGGTGCGTTATGGCCACGCTGGTACCCAGATAGCTGGGCAAACTCCAGCGTACCCTACCCTGATTCAAGAGCTGAGTAGTGTGGTAACAACGCTAGATATTAAGTGGCCACTGGCGAGTGCGACCTCCCCATATGTATTCAGAACGTTTCGTATAGGGCAGAATAAGACGTACGTTATTGTTGTGTCTAGTTCCATCTATTCAGTGTATGCAGTCAACATGACTAAGTACAAGAAGGGTGGGCGTACGGACGAAGCGTTTGTGCAGTATATGCTGGACTACAACCCAGACGGCATCAGTGTCTGGGACACGTCTTTTGGCACCATTGGGAACGTTTTTATTGTAGACCTCGAGTTCTCTCCTGAGCTTAACCACATACAAGTCTTTACTCACAACCCCTCTGCTACTGACGGCAGTATGTTTACTGCCTCGACGTACGTACAGCACAAGTTCTATCATGCACACCTAGCACAAACCAGCTTCTCCGACAACTACGGTAATCCAGCCGTAGAGCCGTGGGTTGATAGGTTTTTGGACTTTGATGCTGCAGTAGAAGTGAAGCAGCTGTCGAAGAATGTATCGACACCTGACCCGAATGTTCTATGGGACGCGGTTGCGTATAGGTACCCTACAATAGTGCCGATGCAGTACGCGGCCTCAGAGGTGGTCACTGATTGGGTTGATATTTCGTGTGGGGCAGTTGCTATTACGGTTACAAGTCCGAAGCTGAACTCGGTAAACCCCTGGACTGTTACGCAAGGAGCTCAGACAGCTCAGAACCTCGCTACGACGGCTCTTGGTATTTGGTGTGATAGGAGTACTAACCCCGCAGCCACCACTCCCCGTGTGGAGATGGAAATACTCTCTAAGAGCACTGGAGTATACCACCCAGGAAACGTGGTTTTTATCAAGCCTAAAGTGGGCACGCTTGCACTAGACAAGCGCTATGACAAGTTCGAAATCACGTTTGCTTACACAGAGTACGCTCAAGGTCCAGTAAAAAGCCTCGAGCTGGCAGATATGAAGTACCCGTCGTTGCACAATAACTACGTGCGGTCTATGCCTTACGAAATTGTGGTAGCAGAGTCTGCTAAGAGTTTTTCTGTATCAGGGCTGAGGTTTGCGTACTACAAAGATGGTACCAAGCAAGGCACTCTTGGAATAGCAGATTTTGAGACGAGCTTAGTGTCCATAGAGAAACTCCTATCTGATAATGAAAAATTGGCGCTCGAGTCGTTTGCACAAGGAGGCTCTAGGGAATCGGAGATAAAAGCTAACACTGCACCGTTTCAAGCAGTAGAGGCTGAGTTTGCCTCTAAGTATTCTGGCATGGTTTTTGACTCTGGGTCCCCGGTCACGCTGCCGGCCCTTTGCGCTCTTCTTGACGTGGCCGGATACTACGAAGGCACACAGGAGTATAGAGTAGCTTTCAGTGATGAGACGGGGCGTCCCCTCGGTGTAAAGAGGGTAGCTTTATTACTACAGTCAGCGTACGTGGCCCCTAGAGATGTAGAGATTTACTACAAGTGGCGTACGCAGCGGGCTTTCTTGGACCCACGAGACCACTCTTCCCTGCTGGCAATGGACTACCAACCGATGCTCAGGAGCAACCTGCTGCTGGACTCCTACTACGAGCCCAAATGCGGAGACCATAGTCTTCAGACGTCGGGACAGACGTTCTTCACGAAGGTTACTCACGACGACGAGTCCGTTTCTTGGAATGGAACCAGCGCTGGAGACCTTAGGTCGATGGCAACACTTGCTTCTGAGGCATCCGGGCCCCTTTGGTATCCATACAAGGCGTGCTCTACTCCGAGGTACCACGAAGAGGACCCCATGTCAGACTCCGTGTTATGCAATAGCACAGTCGAGGGGTTTTTGACTGGTAACAGGCGTGACTATTGGGAGAAAATGCGAGGGTCTGATATTTACTGGACAATCAAGCTGGGGTTGCAGACGTATATTGGGTGCACGTGGAGCTGGGTAGAGGGAAATTACCAGACTATAAAGGACCCGATTTTTGCAGGCTTCACTCGTATTCGAAGTGGCCATGTGCTAGGCAACTACCAAACTGATAGAGAGTCCGCGCGCCTTAGTAGGCACTATTCAAAGCGTAATATGTCTGTACGCACAGAGTGGATTCGTACTGAAGGGTACAACGGCTCGCAGACCCTGTCACCCGCTGGTACAGAGCGGCTGATAGATTCGGACGGTAATGATGCGTCAGACGAGAAGCCTTTGTGGGTCCACTGCTTTGATGACATCTCTGTAGTTAACAGGACTACCCCACTTGCCAAGCACCCATTCTCAAACGTAGTGCTTGTGAGTTCAGCTGACCACCAGGTTAACGAGACGTTTGACAGCACGCGGCGTTTTTTGCCAGATGTCATGACGGACAGACATTTGATAAAGGCCGACGCTCGTGATGAGCGTGGCAACCTAGTGTATTCTCCAGCCGAGCCACTCTTTGAAGTAGGAGTTGACGAGGAGGATATTTCTGTATCTAAGGGCAAGGACGTGTTTTGGGTGTACAAGAAGGGCGCAGACGTCGGCCTTCCAGACAACATCTCGTGGTCGTGGCTAGAGATAGCTAAGGAGCCAGCACGGGCTACAACAAGGACTATATCCGGAGTTGTTCTCTACAACCCCCCAGTTAATGGGTGGAAAAAGAACATGGAGTCTGCAACTTTCATGCCGGAGGGTACGTACCCTCTTACGTACACACCCCCTGTGTACTCAGCGGCCGGAGTCGTGACCAGAAATCCTACACTTTCGTGGGCTGGAGGTCCGCCCCGTGAATTTGATTGGTCTACCGGAGTACTGCAAGGAGCCCCCTCCACCTATGGAAGTGACCCTTATAACGTAGCACTTCATACCTCTTCTACCGGCGCCACCTTCCAGATTTTTGGTAAGGTAACGAGCGCCGGTAATGGGTTTCTAGCGGATAGTTCTGGAATACACGTTTTCGAGAAAGATGGAGTTAAGATTGAGACGTTCAGAGGAATAGCACTTCGGCCTACGATTCAAACGGCACTACTTCCGTATACGGTAATTGATGCGACCACGCTCAATGCGTCGGTTAAGCGCGAAATAGCTTCTCTCAATACTTTTACGTCGTCTAAAACTTACACCATTAGCCTCAAAGGTTTGAAAAGTGTAGAGTCGGTGAGCGTAAGCTACAGCTTAGGTTATGATACTTCATCAGGAAAAACGTTTTCACTGCCGCAGGTTGCCGTAGACGGGTATCTGCCAACAAGCGTGTGGGTGCCAAACATTGCTTACTTTATTGCCAAAGCCCCTGCAGGGGGCGTACATTCCACAAATACGCAGACGATAGCGCTGTCTGGTAGGTTTACTAAGGTAAGAGTGAGGATTTCGAGCGCCGCCAACAAGACTTACAATGGCATCACAGACCTCAAGGTTAATATACGGGAGCCTTACGGGAGAACCGAGCAGGTCACTGTTTACAACCAGGCTGTTAACGTGAGCTACGGGAATACGGGAAGGTACTCTGGTGACCTGCTGTACTACTACGGCAGAACGTTTGCTGATTTCGGCCTGCAGGATGTTAATTATGAGGAGGCCACAGCCAATAATGGCCCTTACCAGCAGGATTTGAAGTGGCTTGGGCGGTCTGCTAAAGACGTGATGATACAGTACTACTTCATGGACCCAACTGGGGTGCTGTTTGACTACCCCGCTGCTCCGGTTACAGCAATAGATGGCATAGCAACTACGGCTGGGTCCTATTATCTGCCAGGTGCGCTGGATATACATACCAAGGGGCAGACCGTCATTACCAACTCCCACGTGGATGACCCAATTGACGCTCAAGCTACTGGGCAGACGTGGTCAAACGTAGTTGCTAAAAACGAGGTTAGCGGGTGCGCCGCGGCAAAGAACGGCTCGGTGCTAGACGAAGGGCTGGAGGAGTGCCTTTATGATGAGGCAGCCTCGCTTCTTAGGTCAGTGTCTTCGGTATACCAGTCGTTTTGGCACCCTGATGAGACTGCGTTTTTTGTCGGCGAGGTAGGGTTGCCAGAGATGCCCTCGTGGACACTTACTGTTAAGAGCACCGTGCCTTCGTTGAATAAGGTAATGAGGCACCAGTACTACGGCTGCAGCGCTAGGTACACCAACGAGTTGTTTGACGGCAAGGTACACCCTATTCCACCTTGGAGAGCGATGGGCCACTTGTTATATCTGGGACGGCCTGTGTGGAACTGGAGCTGTACTGCTGTAATCATGAACAAGATTGGTACGCACTTAGGGGAGTCGCTTTTCGAGAAGAAGCCCGCTGACTATGTAGCTTCCAGAACATGGCCAGTAGACTCATACACTAATGTCAAGATTGAAGACCCACCCTTTTACTACAATAACCGCGCGTATTGGGACAACCCGGCTACATACGTCGGCGGTACAATGAGTGTTGGTATTCCCACGAACATCTCCCAGGCGCTTAACTACACACCAGGCGGAATACCTCGCACAGTGCTGACAGAGTTCCAGCTTGCCGCGCAGACAAAAGCCTGGCCGCTGCCCCCCGGCTCTTCGGTGGGAGGTTATAGGAAGTAATGTCTTTTCGTTATTCTGCGCCTCTAAGCGAGACGCACAAACGTCTAATCGAGGAGTGGGACTTTAGTAAAAACCTGCTACTTCCTCACGAGGTTACAGCGGGCTCCGATAAAAAGGCTTACTGGATTTGCAGGCGTAATAAAAACCATTGTTGGGAGGCGAGTATATCTAAAAGGGCCCTTAGCTCGCGTGGGTGCCCTTATTGCTCCAGAAAAAAGGTGCTTCTAGAAGACTCATTGTTTTCAGTTTGCACCGAGGCAATGGGTTCTTGGGACTGGGAAGCAAACTCAATAGACCCTAGAAAGGTAGCTCCCTCTAGCGGCCGCCGCGCTTGGTGGCGGTGTTCCATCTGCGGGTGGTCTTGGGATACGCGTATTAATAGCAGAGTAAGTTCTGCTGGGGCTATTAAAACGGGGTGCGCGAGATGTGCCGGTGCAGTTATTACCCCTGAGAAGTCTCTAAGCTGCGCAGCCCCTCACCTCCTGGAAGAGTTGTGTGGCACGGTCGACCCTGCGCTGGTGTTCTCTAATTCGCATAAACAGTACTGGTGGCGGTGCTCACGTTGTGAGTACAGTTGGAAGTCTTCCGTTAAGCAGAGAGTTCGGCAAGGGTCTGGGTGCCCGAGGTGCTCTGGAAGGGTAGTTAGTGCCGATAATAGCTTGGCCGCCAGGTTTCCTGCTGTAGCCTGTACGTGGTCCGAAAAGAATAGTATAAGCAGTTCAGAGGTTTGCTATGGCTCAGATAAACACTATTGGTGGGTATGCCCGGAAGGCCACGAGTGGGAGGCGTCCCCAAATAACCGTACAAATACCGGCTCTGGCTGTCCCGAGTGTGCTCAGAGTTCTGTATCAAAAGTATCTCAAGAGTGGCTCGATTCTCTAGGGATTCCGGAGGAGTTCCGCGAGTACCCGATTAAGCTGCCCGGTAGAAAGCGGGCAATTAAGGTTGATGGGTTCGACCCGAAGACGTGCACTGTCTACGAATTCTTGGGGAACTTCTGGCACGGGAATCCAGATTTGTACGCCGCAGAGGACACCAACCCTGTGAACAAGAAGACGTTCGGTTCGTTGCACAGCCAAACAATACGTCGTTTAGAGAGGCTTCGGAAAGCCGGGTATAACGTGGTTTTTGTCTGGGAAAAAGATTATAGGAAATAGGTATGTACAATCTTCTGAGAAATGCGCGTATTAGGAACAGTACGCAGTGCCGGTTCGACTCGAATTTGGGCTACGCTGTTACCTGGGGTACAGACGACGACTTTAGAGGCTATACTACCTACAGCGGCTGCACCGCCCGTTTAGTGGCTAACGGCTACTACTTTATGGTAACCACCGACTCCGGGTGTAGTATTTCAACACCCTCTTCATCTATGTCACTGGACGCCGGTGTGTACTCAACTATCTCTGTTCATATGCGTATATACCCAGGGTTTGGGCATACTAGCCCGACGCACGGCAAGATTGGTTTTATGACGTCTGATGACGTGGATTGGGACCCGAACAAGGAAGTAGAGTTTTCTGTAACCGCAGACAACAGTTACAGAAAATATGAAGTGAACTTCTCTACCAAGAAGGAGTGGGTAGGCACAGTAACCCGCCTTAGAGTGTTTCCGGTAATTGACGCAACCCCCGGCCAGCAGATTTTTTTGCGCGCCGTCGAGGCTACCTCTAAGGTTGTGTTCGGGTGTTCCTCCGGGTTTGATGGGGCCGTGTGCGATAAGTTTTCGTCATATGTGCATGTATGTCCTTATAGGGGCAGAGGGGGCGTCGCCAAGTCAGCGCAGGTGCCGGCGTTTCTTACTATAGGTGAGGGGGTAAATGATAGGCTCCTCGTCAACATAAACGGGTATGGCGCCCAGGCACTTACACTCGAGCCGGGCACGTTTATACCGATAGGGGACATTGCAAAGGACATAGAAACCAAGCTAAACTTGGTGGGAGTCGGTGGCTACGCGTTTGCTACGTGCACTGTTGTAGATGGCCGGTTTGTGATAGAAGCCGATACCCCTGAGTTCTCGTCTTCAGTATTCGTATCGGCCTCTAGCTCTGCAGACGCTTCTACCACACTAGGTTTTTATTCGGGGCATGAGCACGTGCTTGGTGAGGATGCAGCCAGTAGGTACGAGCCCGAGGGCGGGTTTCTGGTGGGAAGGGACTCACTAGACAAGCTCTACTCTCTTGGCAGCAGTGGTGGAGGCGGCTTTACGATTACCTCAGGCAGGTACACTGTGCAGGCAGGCTTTTCAGGCTTTGAGACTGTTCGTCAAGATACTACTTTAGATTTCAAAGACCAGACTTTCATAGACTACAACAACCCGATAACAGAGAACGGGGTTTTGACATTTGCAGGCTTTAGTGGTACAGCGCACACTAACACCGAGTTTAGGGTATATAGGCAGCAGCTAGACGGCTCGGTGGTATACGTGGCAGGAGTGCCCGTCGTAAGTGCCACTGATTACAATACAAATAAGGTTTTCACCCTGTCGTGTAACATACGAGTCAGGAAGGGAGACCTGGTAGGGCTATACAGCGCTTCTTTACACACAGGTAAGGATACAAAGGCGTCCAACTTCTCGTATTTTTTGTACGATGGTAACCTTTTAACTTCTATGAGTGCCCCTAGATTATTTGGGACGGGCTTTGAGGGGGCCCCTCTCTTTGCCAGAGGTGAAAGGAAGACAGACTCTGCTGTAGTGGTGGCGGAATTTGACGAACCTCAGTCTGTGGAGTCCCTGTTTATTAGCGGCTCGGAGGACATAATTCCAGAGGTGTTGCAGCTAAGCAAGCTCACGGGGCCTGGGTTCAACGGGGGTCCCCGCGTGACCGGGTACACAGGCTACTCCGAGACAGGCAGCAAGGCCCCTGAGTGGACTGGCCTCGAGGCTATAACTGACGGAAGTAGATTAGACACTAACACTGTTTCAGACTCTGCTTACCCACTGTGGTGGGGTACAGGCACACAGGCGGACTACGATTACACAGAGGCTGGAATCATCCTTGATTTGGCGCCGGGTGTTGATGTCCTATTTGACATAGACCGCGTGGATGTGTACTTTGCCGCGTCGTCTAACATTAAGCACTTTAGTCTAGACTACCCGCAGAATACCGACCCCCTAGATATTACTAGAACCTGGCAAACGGTGGCCGGGGCATACTCTAGTGTGTATATAGATGGCCTTTTGTCACCAGAGACTAGGTACTTCTATAGTAATCCCTCGTATATTAGTGTTGGAAACTACCACGAGGACTACGTTGCGCTGAAGTACCGGGCAATCAGTTTCAGGTTTAGACCAGTAGCGTCGCGCTCTATTAGGTACCGCGGCTACCTAAACAGGACAGAAGCTGCTGTGGACTACACTGCTACTACTTTAGCTGATTTTCCAATCTACATGAACCCTAAGATTCAGGAGATTGAGGTTTTCGGGAGGTCTGTGCCTGTCAGCACGATGCAGGACAACTTCGAACTACAGTCCTCTTTTGATGGGCTTACGTACCTGCAGCACACTGATAAGGAGGATGTTTCCAGCTCCGAAATGAGGTTTACTGTTGGGTACCCCGTTAAGAGCCTAAAGCTGTTTGTCAAGCCCACAACAGAGCTTAGTATCAGTACTGTACGTGTTGACGTCAGTTCTTCAGACAACGCAGTTTTGACAAACGCGGGAGAGTCCGAGCACCAGCTCCAGTCATCTCTAAATAGTAACGACATCTCTACTATAACAATCAAGAACACATCTAAAGATACTTGTAATTACACGATATCGTTGGTAGACGACACATACACTGACGAGAACGTGCTCTTATGGAACCAGCTGGCTGATGAAGATAGTGCGGCGGAGTCTGAAGTAGGCCCTGGGGCTATCCTGTACAAGCGCCCTAACTTTGTGCTTTCTCCGTATAACGTAGCGTACAAAGCCGCCGCCTACATTTTAGACACCAGTTTTTTGGCAGACGCCCAGTGTTATATTACCTACGACTCTGCTGCTACGTGGGAGCCGCTTGGACCACTAGTCGTTAACGGCAGCGGGGCAGACGGTGTTACCAATGAAAGTGCAGGTCACGCTGAGCATGGTAAGGTGTACGTAGCAATTGATGCTGGTGAGCACTTTGCAATCGATAGTGTCTCTCTTACAGCCCTATCTACCGACATAAACGACGTTGGGTGGAGTACTCTGGTGTACTACTCCTCCTCCGATACATCGGACCCATCCGCAGTTACTGGTTGGACTACAGATAGCAGTAACGCGCGCTGGCTTAGGCTAAGCGTTTCAGCGGTACCGCCGGGTACCGACTATACTTATGGTAAAAGAACTCTAGCGTACATACTGGTTTTTCTAGATGTCTTTTCTGATACAAATCTGGGAAGGCTGCCCTGGCTTCTAGAAGCCAACCTCACGTCTGGTACCTCCGGTGCAGCCTTCTATGCCCCCTCCGTTTGGGCGCATACTAGTCCCTCTGCTTTTTACTGTGTTGACCTAGAGTCGTTCGTTGACATAACAGGTGTCATAGTAGGGCCTAAGGGAGTCTACGGTGTGCAGGTAGATTCTGCTGATTTTTTAAGCGCCTATAATGACCTAGACTCTAACCTTAGGTCTGGTTACGTCGCCTTTTCTGGAACCGACACGGCAGACCCAGCCAAGGTCCGTTGGAGGCCTGTTGGGGCACCCGCCTCCGGAAGGGACCGCTGGGTCCTAGTCAACAAGGATATTTGTGACCAGATAGCGGTGTTTGCAGACTTTAGTAAGGGTCAGCTATACAACCCTCTGTATTCGTCTACTAGGTGGTGGTCGTCTGTAGTTTCTACTCCGCAGGTATTTCCCGAGTACTGTACTCCTCTTAACAGCGTGGGTGTAGTGTACCCAGCGTCTACTAGTACCGCTGAGTACCTAAAGCTGCACTGCCCGCTGGGTGTTGATAATGACTTATGCCAGCGCGACGCACTGTCTATGTGTTTATACGTAAGTGACGTAGCTCAGCTTGAGCCGTCCGCGGGGTATATAAAGCTGTGGAAGTACACGTCAGAAGACTGCACTTTCAATAGCTATGACAAGACTGAAGACACTGGTTCGTTTTTTGTTTGGGACATGGCTGACCTCTACCCTACTCTGGTAAATGGGTGGAACTTTTTACTACTCCCCTTCTATCTATCTAATGAGGTAGGGGATACTAGGATGTTAGAGGACATTTCTGGCGCCTCTCTAAGCGAAAAGCGTCGTAGCAGGATTGGTGGGGTAACTGTAGCGTTTAAGGGTACTGGTGCCAATACATCCTTCAGGGTTGCTGTTGATAGCCTGGACATAAAACGGTCGTTTTTCCCAGATAGCTCTGGAGTGCCTGGTGTGTACCTATCAGGAGACGATTACTTGAAGTTTCCCCTTGGCGCCTTTAACCATAGCCAAGGCAGGCTTGAGTTTTTTATTACGCCGGACTGGTCTAAGGACACTAACTGCAATTCGTGCCAGGACCTGCGCTCTCATACTATATTCCACGCTTCTAACCAGTACGGCTATTCATTTCTGCTGGCGATGACAACAACCGGTCTCCGCGTGTTTTTGTCGGACTCCTCTCACACTATAACATTGACTGATACCTCTGCTGCTTCACTTGTAGCCGGCCAACGCGGCCATATAGCTTTGGTATGGGACTTCACAAGTGCATTTCCATCTGTTTTAGAGCTTTACATTGATGGAGTATTGTCCTCTTATTATGCTAGAGAATCGTTGCAGGGAGAGTTTGATTTGGCCGGTATGTCGGATACGCAGCTTGTCTTCGGCGGCAAGGGCTGGTCAGGGTTGTTATCAGAGTCAGTGTCCGGGCTGGACGGGGCTATAGATAACGTCAGGCTGTTTTCGTACCCTAAAAGAGACTTTACTGCCCCCACTGGCACAGGGGCTTTGCTAAAAGGACGTGAGTTGGTGGAGTTATCAGCAGACGGTATAGCTTTTTACGGGTACGGGTCGGGCCTTCCCCTTTTGATAAGAGCAGTAGCTCCGTCAGCCTCTTTCCCCGTCTACCTACGCGGGCTTAATCTAGACGCCGCGCAGCCCGCGCTAGCACGCGTGGCTTTCTTGGATATCATACGCTCTAGGGTCGGGTAAATCAATGGCAGTTCTTCAAGGGTATAACCTGATAAACGAGGGTAACGCATACAACAGCGTAGGCGTGGAGTCTTCCTTCGAGCGAGTAGTGCTTGATTCTGCCGCGATTACGTCGCTGTATAGTGGCTCAGTTGAGCCAGCCACTACGATTACTGGTAGTGTGGCTGCCGGCGGCTCTTATTTCTCTGTTGATGTTGTTTTTGGAGAGACTTATACAGCGCATACACTAAGGTACAGCCAGAATCTCACTACCCTGAGCGGTGTGGCAGTGACTTATGGCGTAGATAGCCCTACTGATTTTTCGGCTCCCTTGACACTGGCTAGTGGTACCATTGAGACTGCGCCTTTAGGGGACGTTAGGTTTGTACGGTTGACGCATTCGTGCAGTCCGGGCGTTGTGGTAGAGCCTAGCCAGGTTATTGTTCTGGGGGTAGAGAACGAGCTCATCGGGTACGGTCAGGGGCCCAGCGAGCAGTATAAGGCGCTGTTCAATCCAAGTAGTCCGGTAGGTGAGGTAGGCTCTTCATACTTAGAGGTTCCTGTATACAACAGACACAACGGGCCTATTGATATTAACATAGCCGTTAAGCCAACTGGCTCATACCGAGATAGGTACTTGAGGGTAGGGGTTACTTCTTCTGGCACTTTTTACGGAATCAATGAATATGGTGTTGGCACAACACCGACTGAGATATTATCTATATCAGATGATAACTTCGTAGGCTCGTCGTTAGCGGACTTGAGCGCGGAGTGGGAGCCGCTATACAACAACACCCAGTGCTTTATTTCTCCCTCTTCTGAGGGATTGGTTATAAATACGTCGTCTACCTACGGTTTCGGTGAGGTATCGTACGCTGGTTCAACCAGCTTCGCTGGTATAGTGAGCAGGGACTCGTTTAGTAGTAATCAGAGCTTTACGCTGAGAGCCCGCGTCAGGGCAACTTCGTTAAACAACACCGGCGGGGGGTCTTTGGATGTTGTTATTGGGTTTTCTTCTGGGCCGCCAGCACGCTCCGAGTCCTACAATGTTAATTACCCGTACGTTGATGAGTTCTCCCCGGCGGGTGCCGTTAGGGCAGGTGTCAGTCTTGGTTGGAGTGCGGGGACTCTTGTTGGTGTAGTAGACTTTAACTGGGGTGATGGTACTTCTTATGCTAACTACAGGCTGAGTGCTAGAGATGGTACCCTACAGCTTACTGATACCATAGCTTGGGGGTGGCTCGATATAGGCTCTGTCTCTAACGCAGATTTATCGTACGCCGTTAACGGGGGAGCTTCTAGCAACCCGGATGGCACGGCCAACGCTGAGTTCAGGGAGCTTATTCTCACTTGGGACCATGTAGATAGGCTGGTAGAAGGGTATATAGACAAGATTAAGATAGGCTCCTATAGGATGAAGGTGCCCCCTTCTTCTGGGTGCAGATTTTTTATGGGGGTCGACAGTAACGCAGGACCAAATATATCTGTAGTCATCACTGATTTTAGTGTGGATACTACAGCACTCTATAGGCAGGCTAGGCTTACGTCTGCTAACGGAGTAAACTCGGCATCTTCTCTAACGGCTTTAGATACTATTGACCACCCCGCTAGCAAGCTAATAAGCCCAGATTACCCGCACTACGACTACACTCTAGGCTCTACACTAACTACAAGCGCTGATGACTGCTGGTCAACAGATGACCCTCCGGCTACTTACGAAGCAGTTACATTAGACTTTGATGAGTCAGATGTAGTAGCTGTTGAGGTGTACACACCTACTTACTTGACCAGTACAACGTTTGGAGGAGTTCCAGAGACCGCCTCTTTCGGGCTACTTCCCAGGAGTGCCCTTATTGCGGTGGGCGACGTTACTAAAGCGGTCGAACTTCCTAATACTCTTGGGCGCCGGACTATTTTAGCTACGACAGCATCCGGCGCTACCTCGCTTACAGTCTCATTCTTTGATTACCACACGTACACGCCTTCTGTTTCCCACACCTCCGCTATTTTGAGCAACGTAGTTCCAGTAGTGGAGTACACGCAAGCTATAACTGCCTTCCCTGCTGTTCCACAACCCAAGCTAGTGCCGTGGACTTCTGGCGTATTCAAGAACATGAAGGCACAATCCTCCAGCGCTGCGTGGACTATTGCTCGCACAGATGTAGTAGAGCTAGCTCGTGTGAATGATACAGAGGGGCTGTACAAGGGTGTTGACTACGATGTAGCTAATGCTTTTTCCTACACTGACTCCGGGTATGTAGTGCCGGCTTCTGCGAATCCGCAGGTGATATTCAGAGCGCGAGACGATGACGAGGACAGCACTTTTAACCTTTCCGGTTCGTGGCATTGGTACGGACACCCTGTTTGGGTATGGCGCAGGTTCGCGCAATTGAGCAGGCTTAAGGCAGTTCAGTTTGCTTGGGGCTCTAGCCAAAACGCTCACGCAGAGCAGGGGTACATAAACAAATTCAAGATTCAGTACTTGGTTCCAGGGCTCCACCCTTCAGACGAGACTAGCTGGGCAGATATCCCTCCTGTCTCTGTTCCGTGGCCATATGGTGGTGACTTTGCTACGTACAAGCAGTGGTTCATAGATAACAACGATGGGGAGTACTACACAGGCACAGCTTTCGCATTCCCTGGTGACACAGGTATGCCAGCGTCTTATTTTTTGGTCCCAGATGAGGCAACTGCTTTGAAGGATTATAGGTGGGAACACTGGGCTCTTCTTGAAGCTGGGTCTATTAACAACGAGATATACCTAGAGCTAGATGAGGCTATAGAGACAGAGGCAGTTAGGCTTGTTATAGCAGAGAGCTTAGATAATACACGCACAACAACCACAGACTTAATGAATCTGGTGCGGTTCGCGGCTTTTTCAGATACAGCCTACGCTACCTATACCTCCCCTGTGTTCGATACTGGTACTGCTAACAACACTGAGCGTCTAGACGCAGCTCTTACTCTGGGCACTACGTCGTCAGGTATTGTGTATACCAGGTCTAGTGCGGTTGCTCCAACTTGGCCCAAAAACATAAGGGCGCTTACGTGGCAGCCCTGGCAGGTTCCGCTGTACGGCTCTATCTATGATAGCGCAGCCGGTGGGGATGCATCTGGTGCAATCTCTGTACTTTCATCCTGGCCACACGTGGGAGTAGTTAACGGCTCTAGGGTGTACATAATACCTGTATCCTCTACCTATTACCCGGTTTACTACGATTACTCAACGGGCTCATGGGGAACCATAGCTAAATTAGGTCCTCAAGTCGACAACGCCAGGGCCGACTCACGTGTAACCAACAACGCAGTAGTTTTGTCTGACGGGAATCTGTACGTTGCTGTACGGTATGGCGACGCTAATGACGCCCGTATAATGAGGTATGACTTCGAGCCAGACGAGTATAACATTTCTGGCTGGCGGCACCTAGGAGTCAACAGACCAGTTGAGGCAATTACTTCGTCGATGGTTGGGTATGGGCAGAAGTTATATTTTTTCTGCTCTGACGGTACTACCATAGAGTTTGACGTTGACAGCAGCTCTTGGGACCCCACGCTACCAGCTACACCTCTCCACGGGCTACCTTATAGGAAAGACGCGTGGCCTGTAGTTATAGGCTCCAAGGTTTTTTTGGTTGCTGGCCGTTATTACGACGTGTGTCCTTATATCGATGAGTTCGATTTAGAGACTAAAACCTGGGGCCGTTCGCATAGGCTGGTAGTGTACCCTACACTGGTCTCACAAGCGGTTGCTCAGGGGTCCAAAATCTATATTTTGCCCAGAGGGAACTCGTATCAGAATGAGCCTGGGTACACTATTTTCGATACAGAGACCTGGGAAGCGGAGTACGACGACTTTTACCGCCTAGCAATCAGCAGGTTTCTCGTGAATAGGTTTGTTTTTGAGCTGTGTGGGACGTCCTGGGTTTACGAGGGTGTTTTATACAGTTTTCAATCTGGGTACGGTGGGAACGGTGTGTCCATTAAACAGTGCCAGTTGGATAGGGGAGCTTGGGAGCCGGGCCAGCTGCCTGCTCAATATGATAAGCACTGGGGCGCGGGCGCAGTAGATAGCTTAGAGTGGGTTCCAGCATCTTCCTACGGAGAGCTTCTTCCACAAGAAAGGTACTTCCAGTTCAAGGTAGACTTCTCAGAAGCATCTACCAGCGGTACGTTGGTGCCCCCAGTTTTGAACAAGACAACGGTCGTGCTGCCGCAGCAGCTTCCTAGGGTACCTACGTCCGGCACCTCCAGCTTCTACTTGAAATTAGGGGTGTCCGCCGACGATGCGTACAGGGGGTGGTATTCTAGTAACGCCGTCGAAGCCTCGTTCTCCGGATACTACTCTACTGTGTACAACACTAACTTTGGCACGTCTTTTGTACCCACAGACTGCTCCAGGGCGTTTGTGAACCCTGCTTTTCCTTGGTATGCTCTAAGTAGGGAGTCATATTTTGACCCGTGTGTTTTACTAGACGAAGGGACATACAAAATGTGGTTTTACACTGCCACGTCTTACGTGTCTAATACAGTAGCAGGCACTACCTCCAGCGGGCAGCTGTCTTATAGTACTAGTAGTGATGGCGTGACGTGGGCCTCGCCGGTTACTACACTAAGTTATGACCTGACTACTCTTTCGGGTGCTTGTGGGGCTGCCGTCTACAGCCCGTGCGTAATCAAGGAGAGCCCGGCTGAGTTTAAGATGTGGTACTCGTGTCAAGATTTGGCGGGGACTAGTCGCATTTTACTCAGTACTTCGGTTAACGGTGTGTCTTGGGGCGCAGCTGAACTGTCTCAGGGGGTAGGTACCTCTGGTTTATCCGGCCAAGCCGACGCCTTAGGTGCAGACAAGCCGTGGGTTCTTAATACTGGGACTGAATACCGCATGTGGTACGTCGGTCATGACCCCTCCGGGCACACGTCTATTGTGACGTGTGCGTCGGTCTCAGGGACGCTTTGGGGCTCACACAAGGTTGCCATAGCCCGCGGGTTTTCAGGGCCGTACGACGCGGCTGGGGTGTCTTCACCGTCAGTGGTCTTCGACGTAGGGGAGTTCAATATGTGGTATGTAGGTACAGACTACTCTGGTACTACCAGGACTTTACATACAACTTCTGCGGACGGGGTCTCGTGGTCTACACCAAGCCTGGCTATTTCCCCAGGGCTGTCTGGTTACGATGTAGCAGGCCTTGGCCGTCTGTCGGTTTTAGTAAATAGAATCGATGAGAATTACAACGAATACTTCACAGGCCTTTCTGTGAAAATACACGACTAGGTTAGCAATGCTATACACAAAAGACTCCTTAGGCACAAACGGCCGCCGTTTGGTATGGAACGACACTGTGTCTTGGGTTGGCTTTTACGATTCGTCTGGCGAGTCCTGGGATAGGGCTAGTGCTTCAGCTAGCTGGTACACAGAGCGTGCCTTACCTCACGATGATTTTTACGAGGGACTAGCCGCTGATAGGTGGCGCTTGGTAGGCAACACCAGCACCAAAACGTGCGTAGTGGCAGAAGGAGCCACATTTAGTACAGTAGCTTCTGATGGGGCATTATATGCCACTTCCGAAGGTCTTTGGTCACTTACTGGGGACTTCCGAGTAGTTATAGGCATAGACACGGCTTCGTACTATGACGAGTACAGGTCTGCTACTAGTTTTGGCTTAAATGCTTGTTTTGGCTCTGGGTACAACGTGCGTGCTGCGGTAGCTACTAACTATGGAGATACTGCTGCGTCCTACCAAGCGTTGTATTCAGACGGGGGTGACCCGTCATTTTTTGGATGGAAGGAGGCAGGTGCTTACACCTCAACCGGTCTCACCTATGACTACCTCACACTGGAGCGTGCCGGCTCTACTATAAATGTTTATGCGGGCTCTTACCTTATCGGCTCTGTCTCTGGAGTACGATATGTAGAGGACTGCTACATTAAGATAGGCTCTGAGTGCACTGAGGCAAATACGTTTATCGTAAAAGCCACCTATTTCACGGTCGATTCCGGCGCGTTAGCTTCCGGACCGTCGCAGTTTTCGTCAGACTTTCGGGGAGATGTACCAGCGTTTCCGGAGCAGGCGTTGCTTGTCGTGGATGGCCTTGGGGTATCAATAGTAGACTATAACGGGCCCTCGTTGTGGGCTAGGGTTAGGGTTGGCCCTGGACTAGCGCTTCCGTCCCTACCTTCGCGCGTTGATGCTGCTGAGGGCAGGGTGTACTGCGCCACTGGCTCAGGTTTATACGTGCTGGACTTCGAAAACGATGTGGTACATAAGTATACAGGAAAATTACACTACGAGTCTATTAACCATGTAGTATCTAGAAACGCTCATATGACGTACACTTCATCTGTTGCGACTGCAGGGCTGCTGAGCGACACTGTTTACGACGTTTCAGCGCGGGTAGTCTCGGGTGTCCCGTTCGCAGCACTGGCTACGGAAGGTGGAATCAACGTAGTTGTTGGGTCTGGGGAAGTGTTTGTTGGTCTAGACGGCAGCACGCCTACTACGTCTGTGCATATTACTGAGGCTGGCAGCCTGTTTTGGGGAGGCACAGATAGCGACGGTCAAGGCGAGCTGTCCTACCTATCTGCCTTATTCTCGCTAACTACGGCCACAGGCACCTCTTTTGGTAGGACTGGGTATTTCGACAGAGAAACTGCGGGTTTTGCTCTTTCCACTTCCAGGTTCACACATTTAAGTTCTGCAGCTGAGGGCCTATCAACGCATTTGGCTATAGCACATCCCGCGGGTATAGACGTATTATTGTACCCACCAGCCCGCACTCAACGCGTAGAGGCCTATAGCGTAGTTACTCCCACAAACCCTTTTAGTGACCCAGCATTTGAGTCCCTCTTAGGGCTGTATTGGAAGTCTGTCAGAAGCCGTTCTCAGCCTATTGCCACCGCGTCTCTTAGCAGCGGCTGGAGTACAGTCGGTACCAGCAGCCTGAGACTACACCCGGGGAATCCTAACATCTCTGATTACTTTACAGTACCCGGGGACTATTCCGGTGTGTACCAGCGTGTAGACTTGACCGGTGTATCTAGAATCTATTTCGACATTAAGTTAGTAGCGCCAGCCGACTGGTTTTGGACTGGGCAGTGCCTTTATCAGATACGGGCGGGGGGCACCGTTCTTGCTGAGTATGCGGAGCCGGTGAGCGGGGAGTTCACTAGACTCTCAGAGTCGGTAGATGTGTCTTCATACACTGGTATAGTTGACTTTATGGTAGTAGTTTCAGCTGTAGGTTCCAGCATACAGATTACTGATAGGTATGCTTATTTCGACAATTTTAGGACAAAGGACTTTTCATCCCAGTACGAGTTGCTTGGTGGTACTTCTTCTGAAGTCCTGACCGCTAGCTTGATTTTTCAGGATGGTGTCGGTAAAGTGGTGTATACTACACCAGACGGGTACGGGGTTTTTGATTTGGACGATAAGTCGTCTGATTTTTTCCTCGGAGCCACCTCCTCATTCAACCTACAATCAGCATCTGGGGGAGCCCTCACTAACTATGGCACTAGCTAAGCTAAACAAGTACGGAGTATTTAGCAATGGGGTAGGCGCCACAGTGCTGCTTACAGAGCCACAGCTGCAAGCTATGTCTGATGGGGCTATGGCGTCCGGAGTGACAGTACCAGACGGGGATACCGCAATTGTTCTAGCTTCTTTTGCCAATAGGTACGTGCTTTCAGAGGTCCGTGTGTGGCACGACGCAGGCACAGTAAGTGTCTCAGCGTCCATGGATGGGGCCTCCTGGGACTCTCTTTCTAGCACAACGTACGCTGGGTATACTAGTGTTTCTGGCTCATTAAGCGGGTTTGATAATTGGCCTAGGTATGTAGCAGTAACACACGCTGCGTTAGGTGTGCCCGCTACCCTGCACGAGATAGAGATTCAAGGTTACTCCGGTCAGGTAGAAGAGGCCTTGCCTATGGTAGACGTTGATATCAGCTCGGACCACGAGTTTTCAGAGGTGATACTGTACAATACTTCCGCAGATACTCGCTCCGTATACTGCTGTATAGACGCTGACGCCATCGCAGGCGGCTCAGCTACGTATGCGCTTGCTACCTCCTCTGGAGGCCCCTTCTACTCTTTGAGGGATACCGGACACGCCCTGCCGCGTGATTATTCCTGGTCTTCTGGTGAGTTTGTTAACACAACGATTAGTGGTTCCTATATCATACTACTAGGGACGGAAACTAGTGGGACCTATACGTCTCCCGTGGTGGATACGTACTACAACGGTCCGTTGTTAGCGTACTGGGACCACTATGACGAGACCGGTACTGCCATAGATTTTTCTGCTGAGACATCCGATAGGGCTACGATTAGAGTTCGTACCTCGAATCACTCCCCTTCTGGTGGCTGGTCATCAGGGCAGTCACCAGATGCCGGTGATTTTTTGTGGGGCAGCACCTCTGGCTCTCTGCCCTTTGGAAGCATCTCACAGAACGATTTGCTTACCATTTCTGTAGGGCAATATAGATACGCACAGCTGAGTGTGCAGTTTAGCGCCCCAGTCTCAGGCACCTCGTCGAGGTTGTCAGCTCTTGGGCTGGAAGAGGCCCAATCGTTGGGCACCGCGGCTCCTGGCACCTCTGTTTCAGCGTTCGTTAGGACGACTACTTCTGGGTACACCAAAGGCCAATCAAGTGCGTTGACTACATTCTTTTTCGGGTAGGTGGTATGGGCTCAATCAAAAACATTACGTCCTCAGATGTCGATTCCACGGGCCGTCAGCTCATAAAATCCGACAACATTAGGGCGGTTTTTCACTACGACTCGCGCGGAGAGTTTTGGCTAAAGGACTATAGTTCCAGCCAGCCAGTTTCTGACCCATATTTTGATGTAACGATAAGCGGAACAGCCTCCCCTTGGTTTGCGGCGCATGATGAAGTGGCGCCGGGAAGCTACGCACTATCAACGTCCAGAACCCTTTTTGCTGGCGACGCCGACCTGATAAGGAGGCACGCAGTGTCTTACTCCAGGAGCTCCAAGTATGACCGGCAGGAAGATGTTAACGCCCTGGTAAAGTGGCCCGCGCCATTACTAAACAGCTACTATACGCATACAACCTGGGCCGCGGCCGGCAGCTCCGGTTGGGCTAGGTTTGATTTCGGCTCTCCCCACACGTTTAATACGCTGATGTTCGACTGGGCCGGCATGACTGGCCGGCCGTATACCTTCTGGTGGGACCCCTACCCTCCCACTGTCGGGGTCCGTGGTTGGCACTTTGATATCTCTGATGATGATGTTTCGTATACTACAGTTGCTAGTGGGGAGGCCACGTACGGGCAGATAGCTCCGGTAATTATAGACCTGCCTGATACTTCTACGAGGTTCGTCAAGTTTTACATGGACAGTAACTGGGGAGGGCCCTGCGTTGGTATCGAAGAGCTTGGTCTCTACGATAGGTCATTAGCTACTAAGTCCGCCGCTATGTTGTGGGGGGTCGATTACGCAGGTGTTCTTCCAGATAACTACGGCTCTGTAAAGCAGTTTGTAGATGTGACCGGGGTGGACAGGTTGTTTTTTGATTTCGGAGCTAGCACCGCTACAAACCCCACGTTACATGCTACCCAAGGAAACCTAGTTACTATAGCTATTAACGGAGATACAAAGTTCAGCAGCGCAGCCCAGCCAGAGACATATAGCTCCAGCTCCTTTAGTCCTTGGAGCTACTATGGGTATTCCGTAGATGTTAGCGAGTACTCAGGAGCAGTCGCGGTAGAGGTACGCTTTAAAGCGCGCCATTTATACGACGGGGTAGAGGATATGAACCGAGGCGACGGCTACGCTTGGGTGTCTAGAGTATCCAGCTGGCCGACTTGGTATGATGAGGAGCCCTCGGAGAGTCGTGGGGATGTTAGAGCGTTTCCAGAGACAGCTACAATAGTAGTAGATGATGCTGGTGTATCTATCCTAGACTCCTCAAAATATGACGAGACTGGCACCGCACAACCTACACTGTGGCTGCGTTGGGATAACCGCATTACGTATTTACCGTTTAGCTTTACCTCTGCCCATGCTGAGGAGGGGAAGATTTATCTGGGCTCAGCCAACGGAATCGTTGTTTTGGATTTTATAGAGGACAGGATTGATTGGTACGGGCCGGGCGGACACCAAAGGTTTACTGGTATTGGCAATCGCCAGGCAGCTATCTATACCACAACCACTGGTAGAACAGGTACGCACCCCAGCTGGCGCACTCTTAGCACCTCGTCCTCACATACGCTTGCCGAAGGCGTTTCTTGTTTGTCCGGTGTGTCCGGGATTCCCGGTGGCGCTGTGCTGTGCGGCACGCAAAAGGGCGCCGTAGCGTTAGTTAGCGGTACGTTGTACAGAAGTGCTGCTAAGTACCCTGTAGCGTCTGTAGACGCATCTGGTGGCATGGTTGTTGTAGGGTTTGACTATGGTAAGAAGTCCCCTGTTGGCTGCCTGTGGGATGTCTCTAGTTTAGGCTACGACTCTTTTGAGTACGAAGCCTATCTTGCATCTTCCGAAGTTCAGGCAATCACGTCATTTTCTGGAGCACAAAGCGTCATAAGCTCGGAGTTTTCAGTAACGCAGTCTGGTACTGTTACTACTATTTCAGGACAGCCGACAACTTTGGACAGAGAGGGCCAACGCGCCGCTTTCTACCTAGGTGACCACGTAGGCCCTGCCCCGTTGCTGGTTAGCGCTGACATTAGGATAAGAGAATGGCCCTCTGACTGCCCTGGGGAATTTCGTCTTGGGCTAGTAGAAAACGTAGGTGTAGTCGGAGTAAAGGCTCACACGGATAGTACCTCCGGAGGGTACCTAGCTGCGCGCAACGATTACTCTGTTCCAATATACTCGGATAATTTCAGTGATGGCAACTCAGACGAGGGAAACTACTACTTACTAGCGCACGGCCAGCCTTCCATGCCTACGTACACCCCTTACGAGGATGCGCGGGGGATGGTTTTTACAGAGGGAGGGTATGCAGCGTTTAACCAGTCTAGGACCGCCTACCCGATAGGGGCAAGAGACTGTATTGTGCGGTTCAAGGTCAGGGTATACAAATACAACACAACTCATTATCTATGGTGCCGTATTACTGATTATACGGCGAATGAGGCCGGCGGTAACCAACTGCAGTTCGTTGTACGCCCGGCCCTATCTACATCTTGGTATGGTATTAGAAGCTACGGTTCTCCCACTTCTTCTTATACCACTCTGCCCTTTTTTGGCGACGAGGGTCAAGCAGAGGATTCTGAGTACCACGATGTGTACTTGCATTACGAGTACGCAGCAAAGAGCATGACGGCCTATGTGGATGGAAATCTAGTAGGTACAGCCACTGTAGCTACTTTGAATAACAACTACATCTGCTTTTCCACGTCGTACAGCTACGTAACCGGCTCTATGCTTGCTGTGGTGAAGGACTTTTCAGTAGACTTTTACAATGACAGCCACGCAGCAAAAACTAGAAGGTACTCAGTAGGCAGAATTTCAGGTATAGAAAGAACCCCGGAGGGCAGCCAGTATATTTGGGGTAGCCCCTCTAACCCATACAAATCTGACATATCCAGGCCTTTTTTTGGGCCAGAGGGAACAGTTGCGGAGGGTTACCGCCGCTGGTCATTTTTGTATGACTCTACAGGCAGCTCATACTCGTGCTACGTAGATAGTGAGTTTATTGGCGCCGGCTCGCTAAGTTCGGGGCTTTCTTCCCCCGGTGTTTTTTTAGACGCGCAGTTTTTTCCCGTTACTACTATTTCTGGCGCTGGCTCTTTTGTAGCAGATATAGACAATTTCAGTGTTTCATACTTAGGCAAGAGCATCTTAGGCTTGCCAAGCGACACGTTTGGGCTGCAGCTTCCCACAACCGGGCCGGTAGAGGCCGTGTCTTCTACCGCGGGGGCAGTAGTAACCCCACCGTTACCGAATAGTGTGCAAAGAGACAGCACCATTGTAGTTGGGTCCCTCTCTGGCCTATCTTCCATTAGCACTGCTGTCCCGAACTTCAATGTGTCCACAGTGAAAGAGAAGTTCGTGTTTTCTGGAGGCGCTGTTCCTACAGGCTGGTCTACTATTGATATGCCTGGCCACACCGGCTCTTCTTCATGGGCGGTGTCTAGTGGGACCCTTAAGCAGGTTGGGAGTGTTGCTGGCCACGGTGCCTCGCTAAGTACCTCAGACAAGGTCAGAGGGCCGTTTGGGTCGCACCTTGTCACAGGCATCACAACAGGGAGCATCGCTGGGAGCTATCTAACCGCCCAGCTAAGGACTACCAGTACTGGAACCTACGGGCTTGGTGTTGGGACTGTTTATGATACCCAGGGAACAGTAACAGTAGCATCAGGCAGCTATATTGTTTTCGGGCAGCTCGAAGCCCGTTTTGGGCAGTTCTCCTCGCGCTACGACTCGGCCTCCGGCTCGTATGCTGCATCGTACACGGTTAGTTACTCAGGAACAGAGCTGCTTGCTCACAAGACCGGGTCCATCATAGAAGTGGGAGCTCTTACCACAGACTCCGGTGTAGATGTTTACGTGGATGGCCACTACAAACACTCTCTTCCTGTTGGGGATTATCCTGCTGCTGGAAATGTGTCTTTGATATCAAACGGGAACGCTTTCTCTGAGTTTCGTTTCGTAGGGAATGTAAGGCCTGAGGGCTTTTCTTATAACCAGTCCTTGGGCGCGCTCAGTGCAGCGTCTCTTTATGGTGATTCCTCTAGGGTCTCAAGCCTAACTGCTATTGGAGAAACAACGCGCTCATCAGGAGTACTGCTTGCTGGAACCACAGGTAGCGGTACAGGTGTTTCTTGGGTTAAACACCCTCAGGTCCTAGCTACGACAGGAAGTGTAGAGTCCCGTGTACTAGCTGTTAATGACGAGCTTGACGAGGTGTACGTTGTGGCGTATAACTACACCAACAGCCAGTACGATTATAGGTTTAAGCCGGGGGTGGGGTGGGCAACACCCACAACCACGTTTAGCTTGGCTAAAAACGCAGCAGCCCATGACGCTGTCTTGTACTCAGGGCCGTGGCCTGGACTCCAGCATACTCTCGGTCTAGTTGCACTTACCCCCGCTCCCCACCATTTTGCTTACGTAATGGGGTATGAAAACCAGGGAGGGGTTGTAGACTTATCCGCTGGAGAGGTAGTTAGGTGGGGCGCCGAGGCGTCCAATGATTACGCAGCAGATATGCCATTTAACGTGTTTTATCGCTACACGACGTATGGACAGCCTATAGGTGGTACGAACGGAGTAGGTGATGCCCCCACCGGCGCCGCGAAATGTGGCCCTCCCACGTTTCACTGGGGACTTGGGGCTGTTATAGCGACGACAGGTAACACTGGTACTCTTAATTCCGTCTTGATATACCCAGACAAGCACCACGCTTCTAGTTTTGGCCCGAACGGGGACACATCTACTGGCCTCGACGCGATTGGTTTCCCCCCGTTTCTTGTTACAGGAGGAGCAGCTTGGCCCTCTGCTATGTCTATAGCATATGATGCTGCTTCTGACTCCCTGTACCACTTCAGCGCTCAGGGTGTTTATGCGCTTCGTAGCAGGACCAATAGCTGGGAGTGTCTCGCCACGTTGCCTGCAGAGGTTTACGTAGCTAACGCCGCGTTTACAATTGTCAGCACTGCTGCCCCCTCCTTAGGTAAGGTTTTTGTTAACTTTGCCCCATACCAGGCTGTACATACGTTTAATACTATCACCGATTCTTGGGATTTAGGTTTCGAGGCCTTACCGTTTGGGGTAGGTGTGAACATGACGGGCATGGCGTTTAGCGACAAGGGCTCTAGCTTATACGTAGTTCCACGGGAGGCCCCGTCTTATTTGTATACTAAGGTGTTTAAAAAGCCTACTCCTGGGATTCTGTTCAGCCCACTACGAGAGCCTAACACCCTCCCAGAAAATTCGCTCCTGGGTAAGTTTTTATGGCAAGGCGCAGAGTCCGTAGTCACACAAGCTGATTCCTTAGACCCCTCTGGGGATATGCAGTACATGTATTGGAAGGCTACAGCCAGTGGTACAGCTTATCCCGCCCCGTTTGACAGTAATGGGTACGTGGGCGCCGGCGAGGGGTGTATGAGGGTCCACTCAGCTACCGTCTTCAACGGCTCCAACTACGGCCGCGTCGGGGGCCTGGCTTCTCGTATTGCCCTGCCCGCGTGTAGTTTTTCTGCCTCGCTGGACGTTCGAGTAACAGAGTTAGGTCAGCATTCCGGGGCGGGAAGAAACCACTATTGCCTGTTTGGCGTTAGCGCTGGTGCAACGGCCGCCGGCACAACTAAGGCAGGCTACGGGGCTTTTTACGAGCCAGGGCGTATAATTGGGGCTACGGGGTACAATGGTGTGTACATGGCCGCCGCAGCTCACGCTGACTACGGCGAAAAGCGTTATATGCTGCTAAAGCGTGATGGGTCTGCTTGGTCTGATACATCGGCTACTCAGTACGCTTCGTTTGTTGGCTCAGACGGTACTTGGGGTGCTGAGTTCAAGAGGTGGGGCATTTCCTACGATTACCATACAAAGACACTTACCGCTACGTTATCTGGTGCAGTGCTTGGCTCTACCACGTTAACTGGGCCAATGGATAAGCTTTTGATAGAGATTGGGGCTGGCGGCCCTCGGTACTCACCTGCAGAGTACGTAAATAATGAGCACACTATTGAGTTTAAGAATTTTGTTTCTGACTTCAACGGCGGCGTTCCAAGTGTAGAAGCCTCTTCCTCCGTGTTGACAATAGACAAAAACGTGTACGATAACGGCTCGTACAGCTACAAGCGTATTTTTCCGACAGTTACCTCCGGTTCGGATTTTGTTTATGAGTCCTCGGTGTCTTGTGGTAGGTACTCTGCTTCCAATACCCCTTATGTGTTTAGCATCGGTAAGGTATCCGACGGGCACAGGGTTATGAATCTATGTGCTTTAGACCAAGGAGGCTCTAGGAAAGTTGGTTTTTGGTCCGGGTTAGACCCTTGGACAACAACTAGTGGGTTTCCTGCCGTAGTTGAGCACGAGTGGCAAGTAGACAGTACCTACAAGGTAGTTCGTTCTTCAGGCATAGTAAATGTTCATATAAACGGGCTGCCGGTGCCAGAGCTGCGCACTGACTACTCGTGGTTTCCACGCGCACGTACTTGGTATGACAGGTCTATTACTTTCGGAGTTGACGAACTACCTGCTGGGTTCGTTTCTACTGTGGACTGTGTGCTGGACAATTACGAGGGCGGGCTAGTTACTGTCTCAGGCTCGTGGACCAGACAAGACCCGTTTAGTAGTGGCGCTCGGCCTCATACCTCCTGGTTTGGTAAGCGATTTTTTCACCTATCTGACCCAGGCCGGCCCGATAAGGCCGTAACAGTCCAGTTTCCGGAAATCATAAATGATACCGTGTATGTGTATTATCAGCCATCTGGTGCTGTATATTTGGCCGACGCCACTAACGCGCCAGTTACAGTGTACGCTGAAACGGCCTTTGACCTGCCAGTAGCCGACGCGTACACGTCTAACAACGTCAACACTGTGCTGCCTGCTACAGACCACCTAGGTGTGCCTGACGTCGGAGCTACTACCATTTTGCTGAACCAGCGGCTGCACGCGAACGGTGGCGGGCAGACTCTATACCACCATGGGCAGACCTACTTAGGCAAGTATTTCAAACCTACCCACGCAGTGGTAACGCCTGACGCCGATGGGTCCGTTGTGGTAGGCACGTTTTTTATATACGATTACCCGCCGGGCAGTCGTTTGCGTAATAAGAGCCGCACAGCCTGGAAGAGCGTTCGTTTCGAGGCTGGAGTTAGTGAATTTACAGAGGAGCCAGAGTGTGGTGTTAGCTTCGTAGACAGTGCTACAGGGGCGCTTATCGATTATTACAGCGACCGCACTGCTCCAGGCCTGCCTGATGGGCACGTAAGTTCCACCTCGGAGGACTAATGTATACGCTCGTAAGCGGCACAGCCCCAGATGTATTTGCGCTAGCTTCTGCAGTTGATGTGTTTCTTCCGTCTTTGGGCTGGAGCCCGTATAGGACTGTGGCTAGCGGTATATCCATCCGTGATAGTGTGTACACTACTACGTATTCTGGCAGCAGCTACGGCACGTTGTACGCTCGTATTCTAGCCTCTGGTACCAGTTTGTACAAGTACACGTATGGGTACTACCCTCTAACAGGCAGTGAGTTTTCGTACGAGCTCGGCGGGGCGGGGTACTCAAACCCCGGGGCCGCTAACGGCTGTACGTACTGGCTAGTGGGGAGCAGTAAGTTTTTTTGGTTGCTGGCCAAGGACTCTAGTACAGGAGATTACCACTCCAGTTACGTGGGGTACTACCGCAGCTACGTTCCAGAGCTATACGATAGATATCCCGTAGCAGTGGTAGGCCAAGAGATAGCTACTGATACATTCAACGATGGGCGTACTATTATGTACACAGCGGCTAGCGGTACCGTGGGGCCCTACCAGGTTTCAACTACTTACCTACGAGCCTCCGGCGCTGTTCCTAACTCGCGTGCCAGCGGTGCTTCAGCCTTTGCAGCTCCAGTTATACTAAGGACTGTCTCCGAGTTGCGTGGTGAGTTATTTGGCATAATTGACTCATACACCAACAATGCCGTTAACGGGACTACAGTAAGTGGCTTGTCCGGAGGTAGGTACGTTACCGCGTCTTCTGGAACTGACTCTACGTACTACATAGGGCCTTTCAATGGATAAGCTTCGGGTGGATTTATCGTCAAGTGAGCAGTCCGTTGTAAAAAGGCTTAAGGACCAGTTAGTAGTTGGTGGGTGGTCTGTGGTAGAGGAGGTATCCAACACCTCATCAGATGTTGATTTTGCGTTTTCTTCTCCCACATCTGACCCTTCTAACTATGGCCCCCTATACGTAAGAGTGCGGGGGTACAACGGGTATATAGAGCTCTACGGGTACGAGTCGTACATAAACAGCACCACGGTGTCAGGAGAACTCCACGACTCAACGTATTCCAAGGTACTTGTTCCTTCTGGTGAGTTTAGATACTGGTTGTTTACTGGCCTAGACGCGGTAAAAATAGTTATGCACGACACAGGCGCTGACAAAGTGTACCACGGATACGCAGGCCGGCTAGAGAGTATTTATCCGACGACGCTTGATAGCGTGCCTTTAGTTGTATTTGCCACGTCTACTGACTCGTCACACTGGGGAGACGGTGTTTCGACTCGTGTTTTGGATTACGTTGGTTCTACAACAGCTGCTACTCCGTGGACTGTGCTAGATGCGACTGCATCCGGCTCCTCTTTTTGCGCAGGGTTTTCTACGGCGTCTTTGGTTCTGACTTCCTCTGGGTCATACCCAGAGGTTCGAGGGGTTGTGCCGGGTGTTTGCAGAGTCCACGCAGAACATGCCCCAACCGGGTACTCATTTGTAACTTCCTCGGGCACGTACTACTCATTTTCAAAGTCAGGGGCAGTAGCTGTGGGCTATGCGTATGGCCCCGTAACAAACCCCTCAAGGTAAGATATGGCCATCAAAGACTGGACTACCAGCTACCCCACTACTACCGATGATTCGTCGTCGATGCCCGACCTGACGAATAACGTAGATGATACCCGTGTATCTCAAATCCACGCAGTGCGCGACGCGGCT